>Ga0105048_10001448_pt1 | contig 38547 bp, 39 predicted proteins | sample MAT05_FD_78382 | JGI IMG/M metagenome (GOLD analysis project Ga0105048, IMG submission 78382) | Freshwater microbial communities from Lake Fryxell liftoff mats and glacier meltwater in Antarctica - MAT-05 | ecosystem: Environmental > Aquatic > Freshwater > Ice > Liftoff microbial mat | place... | reverse complement strand
CGCCGCTTGATGTCAGCGCCGCTTGATGTCAGCGCCGCTTGATGTCAGCGCCGCTTGATGTCAGCGCCGCTTGATGTCAGCGCCGCTTGATGTCAGCGCCGCTTGATGTCAGCGCCGCGCTGGTGCGGCGCATCGGAAACTCCCCCGCGCGCTGCGGTAGTCACGGTTGCGCGCGGGGCTCGCGTCGGTGCCGCGCTCCGCAGGTCATGGCAGTGCCACGGCCGGCCCTTCACGCACGATCCGCGTGATCACTGTCGACGCCATGCGCCACTTCAGGATTGCGTCATAGTTGTATGGACCGATCCATCGCGCGTCGCAGTAGCTCATCACATCCCCCGTCTGCGGCCCGAATGACAGCGCTTCGCGCGACTGGCCAGCGGCCCAGCTCCAGACGTCGTGGCCGACACCCATGATCGCACCAGTGAAATTCGGGAAGAGCGGATCCAGCGGTGCGGGGGCATTGCAGCCTGGAGCGTGTTCACGTCCGAAGTTGTGCCCGAGCTCATGGGCCAGGAGCATCTGCGCGTATGCCGCGCTTCCAGACGTCGAGATGTCCGCGCCGACGCCCGTCCGCGATCCTTGCCCGGTGTCACCCGGATTCGCTGGCAGGTAGCCAAAGCCGCCGAAAATCACCTGCGTGTATCCGCTTGGTATCGGGACGACACCGTACCAATAGGCATCCGGACTTCCACTCGACATGCGGGCTGCGTCGATATCAGCAAGCACGAATTGCCAGAACCCGCGATCACCACCCTCCGCGGACGTCCCGAAATTCGCGCCGCTGACGAGTGGCGCTCCCACTGTGACGATGATCTCGCGTGCCGGCACAAGCTGGCGCGCGCGCCGCACATACGTTTCCACATTCGCCGCGGTGACGTCACCCCTGATTCCGTTGTGCCGCGACAGGATCACGGGCACGAGGTGCAGCCGCAAGGGCGGAACCGTCACGGCGTTCAGTGGGGCAGGCGTCGCCGGCAGCACGTTGTCCAGCCGCGTCGAATCAGCCACGGTCTGGCGTGGATCGAGTTCCACCTGCCACGAGACGTCGGGCGCGACCAGCGCCGCCGGCACGAGGAACTGGGCGCTCGCGGTGAGGAGTGACACGGTGGGCCCAAGCACGCCGCCGGTCTTCGCGGTGTCGGTGTACACGACCACGCCACCGCGGAATAGCCGCAGGATCACCGGCACCTCGTCGACACTCTCCTGACTGCGCACCACCAACACCTGTGCGGCTGCGGCCACCCCGGTCACAAGCGGCAGCGATCCCTCCACGTCCTGTACGACCTGCGTGAAGACCACCTGCCGCAGCGTCAGATTGACCGCGCTGGCCCCTGTCGGCCCGACCGGCCTGGCGTCCTTGCTACACGCCGTCACCGAGGCCAGCATCGTCATGATCATCGATAGCACGCTCAGCCGTCGAGCCGCGGTGGTCGCCTTGAGCTGCATCGTGCGAAGGGTAGTGCCATCGCGCCCGCCGACACAGGCCGCGCGATTACAGCATCCGACCCACTGGTCTGGGGCGGTGCGCCACCGGAGCCTGCGAGGCGTCGTGCCGGCGCCAGAGCACCCACGCCGCCGCCGCAGCAGGCATGCCGGTGCTCACGCGCAAGCGTGCGCCGTCACCGCGCAGCGAACGTATCGCACGATCCAATGTTCTCACTGTCGAACCCGCGCCGAAACCACGTCATCCGCTGCGCAGCGCTGCCATGCGTGAACGACTCCGGCCGGATCGACCCACCGCTCATCTCGGCGATCCGATCATCACCGACCGCAGACGCAGCCTTCAGCGCCTCCTCGATGTCACCCGCCTCGAGGCGGCCCTGCTGCTGTGCGCTCCGGCCCCAGATGCCCGCATAACAATCAGCCTGCAGCTCCATGCGCACGCTCAATTCATTCCGGGCGCCAGGGTTCTGCTGTTGCAGCCGGCGCAGCTGACGCTCCGTACCCAGCACGTTCTGCACATGATGTCCGACCTCGTGCGCCAGGACGTAGGCCTGAGCGAAATCGCCAGGCGCGCCAAAACGCCGCCGTAGCTCATCGTAAAACCCGAGGTCGATGTAGATCTTCTGGTCCGCAGGACAGTAGAACGGCCCCATCGCCGACTGCGCCGCGCCGCATCCCGATCGCACCTGGTCGCGGAACAACACCAGCGTCGCACGCGGATACTCCTTGCCTTCGGCGGTAAAGATCCGCGCCCAGTTCTGCTGCGAGTCATCGAGCACGAACGACAGAAATCGCACCAGCTCCTCTTCGGCCGCCGTCGTCTGTGTCGGCGGCAGCGCAGGACCAGACTCCGGCGCAACGGCGCTGGCGGGAATGCCACCGCCGCCCAGAGCGCCTGTCAGGTCGGTCTTGAAGACGACGCTGAGCACCAGCAGCACCAGAAAGCCGCCGATCCCCAGGCGGCCGCCGCCGAGTCGGAAGCCGCCGCCACCACCACCGCCGCCGGACGAGCCGCGCCGGTCCTCGAGATCCCGGCTCGGACCATTGTCATCCCACTTCATCGATGCTCACCCGTTTCCTTGGGGAACGCGCGGTGCCGGTCGCGGCCGGACGCCGTCGCACGTGCGGCAGGGCAGCAGCGCCACTGCAGCAGACATGATAGTGGAGGAGCGCCGGTCGGGTGCGGCCGCGAGACCCCCTCAGACAGTGCTGTGCACCGCGTCCAGGCTCTCGACCGTGACGCGGTGTGAGTCGAGCACATGATAGCGGCAGGCTTCGGCAACGGCGATCCGGTCGCGGGCGCGAAAGGCCTCCGCGATGACGAGATGCTGCTCCCGCACCGCCCGGCCGAGCTCCGCCGTGAGGACCGTGATCTGGATGAAGCGGCGGCTCTCCTGCATCAGGGTCATGGCGAGATCGCCAAGGCGGCGATTTCCACCGCCATACGCGATGATCCCGTGGAACTCGAGGTTGACGCCGACATACGCGGTCACGGACTCGGGATCATTCGGATCGAACCCGATGTCACTGAGCTCCACGAGTCTGTCTATCTGCCCGTCGTCGAGCGCTTCGCAGGCCAGTTCGGCACACGCGCATTCGACGACCTCACGCACCTTGTAGAGCTCATCGGCGTCCGCACGGGTGATGGGCGAGACGGTATACCCGAGGCGCGGCGTGACCTCCAGCAGCCCCTCGATCACGAGGCGGCGCATGGCCTCCCGGACCGGTGTCTTGCCGATGACGAGCCGGTCGACGATCCCATTCTCGGTAATGGAACAGCCTGCGGGCAGCTGACCGGAAAGCACCATGTTTCTGAGTCGTCCATACGCGGCGTCAGCGAGTTGGATCGGCATCGCAAGGAGAGCACGGGAACTGACGAGCGCGCGCAGCGACGCAGAAGTGCTCGCCAGGCGCGGACGGTCATGTGTCCCAAAGTATCTTTCCCCGTAGAGCCGGCGCCATGACCCCTGAGGCGTATATGCGTGCGGCAAGTGACCGGCTCCATCGCTAAGATATCACTAATCAAGTTCTGCCGGTTCGGGAACCCTCACCGACTGCCATGTCTCGACACATCAGAGCCCCGCGCGGACCACAGCGCACCGCGCGAGGCTGGATCCAGGAAGCCGCAAAACGGATGCTGATGAACAACCTCGACCCTGAGGTCGCGGAGCGACCCGATGACCTCGTGGTCTATGGAGGCCGCGGACGGGCAGCACGGGATTGGGCGTCGTTCGACACCATCATCAGCACGCTCGACCGACTTGGCGATGAGGAGACGCTGCTGGTCCAGTCCGGCAAACCCGTCGCCGTTCTCGAGACGCATCCGCTTGCGCCGCGCGTACTGATCGCCAATTCCAACCTCGTGCCGCGCTGGGCCACGTGGGAAGAGTTCGATCGCCTCGACCGGCTCGGACTGATGATGTATGGTCAGATGACCGCTGGCAGCTGGATCTACATCGGGACGCAGGGCATCCTGCAGGGCACCTACGAAACCTTCGCAGCGGCGGCGGATCAGCATTTTGGCGGGACGCTCTCGGGTACCATCACCGTCACGGCCGGCCTCGGCGGCATGGGCGGCGCACAGCCGCTCGCGGTGTCACTCGCGGGAGGCGTGAGCATCTGCATCGAGATCGATGCGTCGCGGATTCAACGCCGCATCGACACGCGCTACCTCGACACCGTGGCCGCGTCACTCGACGATGCCATCGCCATGGCCGAGCAGGCCCGCCGCGACCGACGCGCACTGTCGATCGGTCTGCTCGGGAATGCCGCCGCGGTGCTGCCGGCGATGGTCGCGCGCAGCTTCACCCCCGACCTCGTCACCGACCAGACGTCATCGCACGATCCGATGATCGGGTATCTGCCCGTCACGACTCCGGACGAGGACGTCGCGACGCTGCGACGCACGTTGCCGGATGCCTATCTCGCGCGGGTGCGCGACGCGATGGTGGCGCACGTCGACGCCATCGTGACGATGCAGCGACGTGGCGCGGTCGCATTCGACTATGGCAACAACCTCCGCGCGCAGGCGCAGCTTGGCGGATACACGAATGCGTTCTGCTATCCCGGATTCGTCCCGGCATTCATTCGCGAAAGCTTCTGCGAGGGCCGGGGGCCATTCCGGTGGGTGGCGCTCAGTGGCGATCCTGCCGACATCGCCGCCACCGACGCCGCGATGAAGACCCTCTTCCCCGACGATTCGCGATTGCAGCAATGGCTCGGCTGGGCCGGTGAGCGCATCGCGTTTCAGGGATTGCCGGCGCGCATCTGCTGGCTCGGCTACCGCCAGCGTGACCTGGCCGGCCGCCTCTTCAACGAGATGGTGCGTGATGGCCGCGTCTCGGCCCCGATCGTGATCGGGCGCGACCATCTCGATGCCGGGTCGGTCGCGAGCCCGTATCGCGAAACGGAAGCGATGCGCGACGGCAGCGATGCCGTCAGTGACTGGCCACTGCTCAACTTCGCCACCGGTATCGCCAGCGGAGCAGGGTGGATGAGTTTTCATCATGGCGGCGGCGTGGGCATGGGCTACAGTCAACACTCGGGGCTCGTGGCCGTGGCCGACGGCAGCAGTGAGGCCGATGACCGACTCCGCCGCTGTCTGACCAACGATCCTGCCATGGGCGTGATCCGTCACGCGGATGCGGGCTACGACACGGCGATCCGCGTCGCGCAGGAACGTGGCGTCGACATGCCGATGCTGGATCAGCGCTGATGCTGCCGCCTGCGGGAAGCTGGCGATGACGGATGATCTGCTGGTCACCAACATCGCGCAGTTGGTCACCCCCATGGGGCGAGGAGCGGCACGCGGTCGGGCAATGCGCGATCTCGACGTCACGACCGACGCCGCCATCGCGGTCCGTCACGGTCGGGTGCGATGGTGTGGGCGGCGTACCGAGTGCACGGGCGACGCGGCCCGCATCATGGACGCGGGCGGATGCGCGGTCGTGCCGGCACTCGTGGATCCGCACACGCACCTGGTCTGGGGCGGCGACCGGCTGGCGGATTTCGAGGCCCGCGCCAGTGGCCTCGATTACGAAGCCATCCTGGCAGGCGGAGGTGGCATCCGCCACACCGTTGCCGAGACGCGCGCGACGGGCGTCACGCAGCTCCGTCGCGAAGCCCGATCACGGATTGCGCGCATGATGCAGGCTGGTGCGACCGTCATCGAGGTCAAGAGCGGGTACGGCGACACCTGGGAGGGCGAGCGGCGTCAGCTCGAGGTCATCCGCCTGTTGCGCACGGACACCCGCGCACGCATCGAGCCGACGATGCTGTTTCACCTGCCGCCGCGCGATCCGGCGCACCGGGACGAGTATATTGCGCAGGCGGTCGCCGAGTGGATCCCGTCGCTGATGCGCGACGGCGCGGCCACCGCCGTGGATGTGTTCATCGAGCGTGACGCATTCAGCGTCGCCGATGCTGACGCACTGCTCGGCGCGGCGCGTGCGGCCGGCCTCGCCGTCAAGGTGCACGTGGACCAGTTCTCCGTGCTCGGTGGGCTCGAGATGGCGCTGCGGCATGGCGCGTTGAGTGTGGATCATCTCGAGGCGAGTGGTACGCCACAGATCGCAGCGCTCGCCATGTCCACGACCGTCGGCGTGATCCTGCCGGGCGTCACGCTGCATCTGGGCATCGCGTCGGCACCGGCCCGCGCCTTCATCGACGCGGGATCCGCCATCGCGATCGGCACGGACTGCAATCCGGGCTCGTCGCCGCTCGCCTCAATGGCTCTGGCGATGGCGCTGGCGGTCCGGCTCAACGGACTGACACCCGCCGAGGCGCTGACGGCATCGACGGCCAACGCCGCCGCAGCACTTGGCATCACCGACGTCGGGCGCATCGCACCTGGCATGGCGGCCGATTTTCTCCTGCTCCGGTCGGATGACTGGCGCGACCTGCCGTACACTCTCGGCGAGGACGCGGTCGAGCGCGTCATCATCGCCGGCACCGAGATGCACTGATGCAGCCTGTCGATCCCGTGCACGTCGGCGTGCCGATTGCGATCGCGGATGTCGTCCGCGTGGCGCGTGAGCACGCACCCGTCGCCCTCGCCCCCGCGGCCATCGAGCGCATCCGCGCCAGCCGGGCCTACGTGGACCGGCTCGTCGCCGAGGATCGCACGGTCTATGGCATCACGACGGGCTTCGGTCGGCTGGCGAGTGTGCGTATCGCTGCGGCGGACGTCGAACAGCTGCAGCGCAATCTGCTCGTCTCGCATGCGATGGGTGTCGGGACACCCCTCGCCACCGAGGTGGTGCGCGGCATGCTGCTGTTGCGTGCGCAGTCGCTCGCCTTCGGCTGCAGCGGCATCCGGCTTGCCGTGATCGAGCTGCTGCTGGACTGCCTGAACCGGGGTGTGCACCCCGTCGTTCCCAGCCAGGGTTCGGTGGGAGCGAGTGGCGACCTCGCACCGCTGGCACACATGGCGCTCGTGCTCATCGGGGAAGGGAAGGCGGAGTACCGAGGCGACGTGCTGGCGGGGCATGAGGCGTTGGCGCGCGCCGCGCTGTCCCCCGTCGTGCTGCAGGCGAAGGAGGGGCTCGCATTGATCAATGGCACACAGGCCATGACCGCCATCGGTGCGCTGGTGGTGCATGATGCGCAGCACCTCGCGACGCTGGCCGATGTGGCCGGTGCCATGTCGCTGGAAGCGCTCAAGGGGACGGCGGCGGCGTTCGACGCGCGTGTCACTGCCGTGCGTGCCCATCCCGGAGCGGAAAGCGTGGCGGGCAACCTGCGCCGACTCGCGGCCGACAGCCCCATCCATGCGTCGCACGCCGCCTGCGACAAGCTGCAGGATGCGTACAGCCTCCGCTGCATGCCGCAGGTCCATGGCGCGAGTCGTGACGCGCTGTCGCACGTGTGCGATGTCGTCACCCGCGAATGCAATGCGGTCACCGACAATCCGCTCGTCTTCGCCGACACGGACGACGTCATCTCGGCCGGTAACTTTCACGGCCAGCCCGTGGCACTGGTCATGGACTACGCCAAGATCGCGATCGCCGAGCTCGCGAACATCAGCGAGCGTCGCGTGGAGCACATGCTCGATCCCGCCGTGAGCGGGCTTCCGGCGTTTCTCTCCCGGCAGGGGGGACTCAATTCCGGACTGATGATCAGCCAGTACACGGCTGCGAGTCTGGTGAGCGAGAACAAGGTGCTTGCGCACCCCGCCAGCGTGGACAGCATCCCCACCAGTGCGAATCAGGAGGATCATGTCAGCATGGGCACCACCAGTGCCAGGCAATGCGCGATGATCCTCGAGAACGCGACGTGGGTGATCGCGATCGAACTGCTGAACGCGGCGCAGGCGCTCGATTTCCACGCGCCACTGGTGCCGGGACCGGGCGTCGGCGCGGCGCGCGACGCGGTGCGGCGCGTGGTGCCACCGCTCGAGACCGACCGCGTGCTGACGCCCGACCTCGAGGCGGTGCGGGGCATCATGAGAGACGGCACGCTGCGCGTCAGCGTCGAAACCGCGATCGGTCCGCTCTCGTGAGCGGAGGGACACTCCGGCGCTGAGCCCCCTGCGCCATCGTGCGGGTTGCCGGTCAGATCGCGGCCGTCCGCTCCGCCCAGGTCGTCATCGCCTCATCCAGCATTCGCTGCGCGGCCGTCAGCTCCTTCTCGAGCCGGCCCGCCTCGCGCGCGTTCTCCGGAGAGCCATCGTACAGGTCCCCGTCCTCCAGCGCGCGGGTGACTTGGCGCACCCGCTCGTCCAGGCGCAGCACCTCGCGCTCGGCGTCGTCGGCCGCCTTCTTCGACTGCTTGCGCGCAGTCGCCGCACGATCATCGCCACCCTTCGCCTTGTGCGCCTGCGCGCGCTCCTTCTCGCGCTTGACCTGCGCCACGGACGCGCTGTCCGATGCCACCTTCGCGCGACGATCCGATTCGGCCACCTCCCAGTCCACGAACGGCCCGTCGAAGTCGCGCAGGCGCGTGCCGTCGAACGACCAGACACGTGTCGACAGTTCGCGCAGGAAGGCGCGGTCGTGGCTGACGAGGATGACCGTGCCCTCGTACTCCTCGATCGCATCTTCCAGCGCCTCGATGCTCTCCACGTCGAGATGGTTGGTCGGCTCGTCGAGCACCAGCAGATTCGCCTTCTGCAGCATGATCAGCGCCAGTGCCACGCGGGCCCGCTCGCCGCCGCTCAGCGTGCTGATGGTGCGCATCACGCTCTCACCGCTGAACCCGAACGCCCCCAGATGCCCCTGAATGTTTCCGCGTCCCCACAGCGGTCGGACGTCCTGGATCGCATCGTAGATCGACTTCTCGAGTGGCAGCTGCCCCAGATCCTGTCGGTACCAGGCGGCATCCACCGATCCACCCACGCTGGCAGCACCACCGGCGGCCTCGCGCGCGCCGAGGATCGTCGCAATGAGCGTCGATTTGCCGGCGCCGTTCGGCCCGACCAGCGCGATCACGTCGGACCGCATCGCCGTCAGCGTCACGTCCTCCAGCAGCACGCGGTCACCCACCGCCACCCGCAGTTTGTCGGTGTGCAGCACACGATCGCCGCCGCGGTCGCCGATCTCGAGGCGCAGCGACATCGCACCGGCTTCGCCCGGTGGCGGCGAGAGGCGCGGCAGGCGGCCCAGCTTGGAGCGGCGACCCTTGGCCTGCGAGCTGTTCACGCCGGCAAGGTGCCGGCGGATGTACTCCTCCTCCTTCGCAATGAACTTCTGCTGCTTGTCGAGCTGCCGCTGGAAGGCCAGCATGCGCTCCTCACGCTGGCTCACGAATGCGGAGTAGCCACCGGTGTAGGCGTGCGCGGTGCTGCCGGTCACGTGCAGGACGTGATCCACCGTCTCGTCAAGGAACGCACGGTCGTGACTGATGACGACGACGGTCTCGCCGAGCTCGCCCAGGTAGGTCTGCAGCCACCGCGTCGTGTCGAGGTCGAGGTGGTTCGTCGGCTCGTCCAGCAGCAGCAGCTCCGCCGGCGCCGCGAGCTGTGCGGCGAGGCCCACACGGCCGCGCTCGCCGCCGCTCAATCCCTGCAGAGCGCGCGTGCGCGATTCGATGGCATCGAAACCGAGCCCCTGCAGCACCTTGTCGATGCGGGCGGGGAAGTCGTAGCCCCCCTCGTGCATGAACTGCTCCTGCAGGCGACCGTAGCGGTCCATCAGCGCCTCGTCCCCATCGCCGAGCTGCTCGGACAGGATGGCCAGCTCCTTCTCGATCGCGATCAGCGGCGCGTAGGCGGCTGCGGCCGCTTCCCAGACGGTGGTGGCGGCACCGAAGTCGCGATGCTGGTCCAGCAGCGACACCCTGAGCCCGGGCTGGCGCGCCACCGCCCCCTTCGAGGGCTGCAGCTTGCCGGTGATGATCTGGAACAGCGTCGACTTGCCGGCACCATTGCGTCCGATGATCCCCCACCGTTCGCCGCGGGCGATGGTGACGGAGACATCCTTGAGCAGCGTGGTGGCGCCGAAGCTGACACCGACGTCAGCGAGAGAGATGAGCGTCATGCCGTGCAATCTCGCACCGGTCGGAAGGGCGCGACCGTCGCCGCCACCGGCTCAGCCGGCCACGTACTCCGCAAACAGGCGGGCCAGCATGCGCGAGGGCTCGCCATCACACAGTCCTTCGTGCACCGGCGAGGACTGCAGCACGTCCGAGCGCGGTGCCGTGAGCCAGTGGAAGCGCTCCGACGTGGGTGCGAGCGCGATCGCGCCCGCCTGCGTGTCGCCTGCGGCGACACGTTCCATCGTGCGCAGGTACTTCGCCAGCATGCCGACGTCCACACTCGGGACCCGCTCGCGCAACCTGCTTTCGTTCGTCAGTGCAAGCAGGCCCAGGAATCCCGCCTGCCGCGCGTGGACGAGCACACCCACCGGCACGAATGCACCGAGGTGGACATGCGGAACGGCGCGCAGGACGGCAAAGTCGTACGCGGTGCGTGGTTCGGTCATCGACGCGCCGTGTACGGCTGCAGCGGCGCCTCGCGCAGTGTCTCGCGGGCCTCGCTCGCCGCCGCGACGAAGCTGGCCGATGCCTCGCGCCGCGTGCGGAGATACGTCACGTATCGCGCCCGCGCCGTGGCCGCATCAGGCGAGTCGTCGCCGGTCACAGGGTCCATCAGCAGCGCGTCCGGCACCGAGGCGAGGATCTCCTCCAGCACCGCGTCGTCCAGCGCTGCCGTTGCGTCGCGATCTGCGGCGTCGAGGTCACCGGTGCGCAACAGCAGCACGTGCTGACGGATGAGCGGAAACGGCGTCGTCACGCGCGCCGCGTTCACGCTTTGCCAGTCATGGTGCATGTACAACGCCGCACCATGATCGATGAGCCACGGCGTGCGCTGCCACACGAGCAGATTCGGGTTGCGCGCGGTGCGGTCAGGATTGGTGATGAACGCGTCCAGCCAGACCAGCATCGTCGCGAGCGATGTCTCGACCACATCGTGCGCCGCAACGGGATCGAAATTGAACGCGCCATCGAGATACCGCAGCCCGACGTTCAGCCCGCGGCTCGCCTTCAGCAGCGCCTGGATCTCCGGATCGGGCTCGCTCTGGCCGAAGCGGTCGGCCAGCTCGACGATCGCGAGCTCCGGCACCGGCAGACTGAGCGCGGTCGCGATCCCGTGCGCGATGATCTCCGCCACCAGCACCTTCGCGCCCTGCCCGGCGCCCCGGAACTTGGTGACGAACAGTCCCGCCCCGTCCGTCTCGACCACGGCCGGCAGCGAGCCGCCTTCGCGCAGCGGCTGGACGTACCGGGTGGCGTGCAGGTGCGGGACGGTGATTGGCATCGTCCCGCAATCTAGCGAACCGTGCGGCGAGCGATTCTCAGCCACCGCAGCCCCTCGCGCCGCTCGGCCGCGCCAGTGCGCGACCGGCGCCGCGCAGGATCAGTCCGCGTCGACTGACAGGCCGATCGTCCGCAGCGCCAGCATGACGGCGCCGCGCGCGGCATCGACCGGCTGGTGGCGCACCACCGACCCCGGAACCAGCGTCTTGAGCCGGTGCTCGAGCCGCTTCCGCATCGGACGGCCCTTGCCCAGCAGCCCGCCATGCAGCGCCACCGGAATCGCGGCGCGCTCGTCCACGAACAACGTCCGTGCCAACGCCCGCACGTGCAGTGCGAGTTCTTCCACCGCCATGGTCACGACGGTGTTCGCGCGCAGATCGCCCACCTCCGCAGCCGACAACACGGCAGGTGCGAGCGTTGCAAAATCGGACGGCATGGCGGATGACGCCCACCTGATGATCGCGGCCACGTCGTCGAGTTCGAGTGCCGTCAGGACGGCGCCGGTCAGCGCCGTCTCGGGCTCACGCCCATCGTGCGCCGCCGCGATCACCTGCAGCGCCTTCCGCCCCAGCCACGCCCCGCTTCCGTCGTCGCCGATCACCGGGCCCCAGCCGCCACAGCGCTGCATCGTGCCGGCCGGACTCCGCCCCCACGCGATGCTGCCCGTGCCGGCAATCAGGAGAATCCCGGGCCCCTCCTCGAAGGCGTCCGCCATCGCGCCTTCGGCATCCGAGATCACCACCACGGCCTCGGCCACCTCCATCCGCTCCAGCTCCTGCTGCAGCGCGATCTTTTGCGCCTCGCGGCCAACGCCGGCCACACCGACGACCAGTGCGCGCGGCATGAGATGCCCCATCTCGGCATCGATCACCGCATTCGTCACCAGGGTCCCGATCACCTCCGCCGCGTCGGCCTCGGCGCCGGGCGTCACCGCGCTGCCCTCGCCCGTGGCCTTGAACAGCACCCGCCCCCGCTCGTCGGCCACATGGACGCGGGTACTGCTGCCGCCGCCGTCGACACCGACGACGACGAGTTCCGTTGGAGCATTCATGGACGGGTCTCGTGCTCGGCCGTGACGCTCAGCGCCACGGGGAGGGATGCAGGTGGTGCCGGATGCGTCAGCGATGACAGGATGCCGACCGCGAGGGTGATTCCGGTGCCGATCAGGACGTACCACGGCCAGGCAATCGTGGCGACGCCGCCAAGTGTGCTGGCAAGGGTTGGGAACTTCGCGATGAGCAGCTTGGCAAACACGATCACCGCCATGCAGCCGATGCCCACGCTCATGCCGGTGATCGCGTCGCGCTGGTTGGCGCGCGTCCAGAGCAGCGCCAGCGAGAAGCCGCCCACCAAACCGCCGTGCGTGAAGCTGGCGATACTGAGCGCGACCACCACCACCGGCGTCCCCTGCTGCGGGTAGAGCAGGGCGCCGAACGTCAGCGCCACGCCCCAGACCAACGCGATCAGCTTGCCGGTCCGGAGGGTTCCGGGGTCATGCACACTCTTGCCCGTGAGCGGCAGGTAGATGTCGTGCGTCGAGGTCGCGGCCAGCGCGTTGATCGTCGCGCTGTGCGTACTCATCGTGGCCGCCACGATCGCCGCCAGGATGAGGCCCAGCAGCCCGGTCGGCATCCGCTCGAGGATGAACGTCGGGAAGATCTGGTCGCTCGCCTCGAAGGCCCGTCCGCCGTAGTAGACGTAGAGCCCCAGGCCGATGAAGAGGAACAGGGTGAACTGCGCGAACACCAGGAACCCGCTGGCGATGAGCGCGCGCTGGGCATCCTTGAGCCCGCGGCTCGCCATCAGCCGCTGCACGATGAGCTGATCCGCCCCGTGCGATCCCATCGCGAGGAAGGCGCCACCGATCAGGCCCGCGAACACGGTGTGTGGCCGATCGAAGCCGGTGTACCAATCGATCAGCTGCAACTTGCCGGAGGCGCCAGCCGTCGCGACGATCGTGCTCCACCCACCATCCACACTCTTGCCGAGCAGCACCAGTGCCGAGAGACCGCCGAAGACGTACACACCCGCCTGGATCATCTCCGTGTACACGACGGCGCGCATCCCACCTTGATAGGTATACACCACCGTCAGGAGGCCAAGCACGATGATCGCCGCCGGCATCACGAACTGACGCGGCAGCGTGTCACCAAGGATCAGGGCGACCGGGATCGCCGTCGCGAAGATGCGCACGCTGTCGGCGACCGCACGCGTCGCCATGAACACGATGCTCGTGAACCGGCGCGTCTCGACGCCAAACCGCTTCTCGAAGAGCGCATACGCGGTGACCAGCTCACCGGCGAAGTAGCGTGGCAAGAGCACGTACGCCACCACGATACGCCCGATGATGTAGCCCGCCACCACCTGCAGGAACCCGAGATTGCCGACGTACGCGAGGCCCGGAATGCTGATGAACGTCAGGGCGCTCGTCTCGCTCGCGACCACGCTCAGCAGAATGCCCCACCAGGGAATCGCATGGCTGGCCACGAAGTAGTCCTGCGCATCCTTCTGTTTCCCGCCCAGCCACAGCCCGAGTCCTGTCGTCCCGACGAGGTACGCAATCAGCACCAGGCCGTCGATCAGCGTGAACCCGCTGCCCATCAGTCGCGCCGCGTGCTATTCGACAACGTACGCCTCCATGGCGAAGTACTCGGCGAGGCCGAGCCGGTTGAGCTGGGCCGCAGTCGCGGTGTTGCGGTCCTGGACACGCTGCCAGAACTCACGGTCGTCCTGCCCCGGGAACGGTGCCGAGTCCTTCTGCGACTGGTGCTTGAAGATTGCCTGGATCTTGAGCCGCAGTTCTTCCTGGCTGAGCGGGACCAGTACCGTTGCCTCGGTCACCGGCCACTCCTGCCATGCACCACGGTACAACCACACCTCGGGCCGTGCATTGCCCAGTGCGACGTACTCGAGCAGCGCCGCATCGATCGCCTCCTTGCACATCCGATGCGTGCCGTGCGGGTCGCTCAGATCGCCCGCGACGAACACGACCTCAGGATGCACCTCTTCCAGCAGATCGCGCACGATGCGCACGTCCGCAGGACCAATCGGATCCTTGCGCACTTTGCCGGTCTGGTAAAACGGCAGGTCCAGAAAGCGGGCGTTGTTGCGAGTCAACCCGACCACCTCGAGTCCACTCACCGCTTCGGTCTCGCGGATGATCCGCTTGATGTCGAGCACCGCCTGCAGATCCACCTCACCCGGCCGTTTGGACGCCATGGCACCGAACAGTCGGACGGCGAAGTCGCGCACGTCCTCACCACCCACGGTGGCAGGCGCCGTCTCGACGGTGGTCCGTGCGCCCATGCGCACGAGGAAGTCCAGGTGGCGTCGCACGTCGTGGTCGAACACCGCGATGTTGCCGCTCGTCATGTACGCCACGGCGATCGAATTCCGGTTCTCGACCAGCTTGCGCAGAATTCCACCCATCGAGATGACGTCATCGTCCGGGTGGGGCGAGAAGCAGATCACGCGCTTGCCCCGATGCAGCTTGCTCTTGCCACGAATGCGCGCACCGAGCGAGTTGAAGACGAAGCCGTTGAGCGCTCCCGGCGACCCGTACACTGCCACCAGCGAGGAGAGTCGGTGTTCGGCGTAGTCCTGTTGCGTGAGCTTGAGAATCGCCTTGTCCACCGTCTGTGACAGCCACGCCACGGCGCGCACCGCCAGCGACTCGTTCCAACTCACCTCGTCCACCACCCAGGGGGTCGCAACGCGCGTCAGGTCCACGGAGGCCGCGGTGTCGAGGAAGAACGTGGTGTTGGCATGAGACTGGAGGAACGTCGCGGCCACTTCCAGATCCACCACGCCTTCCACGGCACGCCGCACGATCGCCGACTTGTGCTCGCCCGTCGCGAGGATGGCGATCTCGCGGGCGTCCAGAATGGTCGCGACGCCCATCGTGATCGCCTCGCGCGGCACGTGCTCGGCCCCGAAGAAGTCGGCCGCCGCGTCCTTGCGCGTGATGGCATCCAGCGTGACGAGCCGGGTGCGGCTGTCGCGGCCTGACCCCGGTTCGTTGAAGCCGATGTGCCCGGTCTTGCCGATGCCAAGCAACTGGAAATCGATGCCGCCCGCCGCCGCGATGGCTGCTTCGTACGCCCGACACGCGTCAGCGACCTCGTGACGGTCCACCGTGCCCGGTGGCAGGTGAACCTGATCGGCCGGGATGTCGATGTGCGAAAAGAAATTCTCCCACATGAATCGGTGATACGCGTGGATCGAGTCGGGCGTCATCGGCCAGTACTCGTCCAGATTGAACGTCACGACGTTGGCGAAACTGAGCTGCGCCTCGCGATGGCGACGGATCAGTTCGCGATAGACACCGATCGGCGTCGACCCGGTGGCGAGTCCCAGTACGGCGCGACGCCCTCGGTTGGTGCTATCGCGCATGATGGCTTCGATGCGGTCCGCAACGCGAATGGCGAGGGCGTCGGGATCGTCGCTGATGACAGTCGGGATCTTCTCGAGATGCTGCATATGCGGGGGCAAGCTAATCGTCGCCCGGGCGGAGGCACCTGTCCGATCCGTCCCAACGCAGAAAGGCGGACCCAGTCAGGCCCGCCTCTCCGTCACTGCCGTGCAAATCGCGGCCTATGCCGAGAACGATGACCCGCACCCGCAACCGCCAGTGGCGTTCGGATTCTTGAACGTGAAACCGGAGCCCTGCATCGACGTGGTGTAGTCGATGTTGATGCCGCTCAGGTACTGCAGTGAGAACGGATCCACGAACACCTGAAAGCCATCCTGCGCGAGCATCGTGTCATCCTCGGCCGGCTTGTCTTCGATCAGCAGGGAGTACTTGAACCCGCTGCATCCGCCCGGCTGCACGGCCACGCGCAAGCCACCGATGGTCGGATCGACCGACTCGGCTTCCAGGAACTTCTTCACCTCGACCGTCGCGGCGCTCGAGATGGTCAGCACTACATCAGGCGTCTGCATCGTGCTCATGCGTCCTCCTCAGGAAGGGGGGGGCGGGGAATCCCGACCATATGTGTTTGCAATTTACGTCGGTTCTGTCGACAGGGAAGGAGGGAGCCCCACCCGGCTGGTCGTCAGCGCCCACCGGAACGCGCGTTTCCCGTCGACCGCGCGCCGTCGACGGCTGCCGCCACCGCGTCGGCGAGGGCCGTCCGGACGCCCCCGATCTTCCGGTTCTCGCGGGTCGGGTTCACCCGGTTCGTCAGCAGAATGATGTACAGATTCCGTGACGGGTCGATCCAGAGGGAGGTCCCGGTGAACCCCGTGTGGCCGAAGGCCCGCTTCGAGAGCCGCGTTCCGGCCGAGTTCCCGCCGGTGGGCGTCTCCCAGCCAAGGGCACGGCGGCTGATCAACGTGTCCTGAGCCCGGGTGAACTCGGCAATCGTAGGCGGGTTCGCGATCCGCGCGCCATCCAGCGAGCCCTCGTTGAGCCACAGCCGCGCGACCCGTGCGAGATCCGCGGCCGTCGAGAAGAGGCCGGCATGACCGCTCACGCCGTCGAAACGGGCGGCATTCTCGTCGTGCACCTCGCCGCGGATCTGTCGGCCGCGCCAGGGGTCGAATTCGGTCGGCGCGATACGTGGCACCAGTGCGGGGGCGGGCCGGAATCGGGTGTCGGCGAGGCGCAGCGGCCGCGCGATCAGCCGCTGGAACGCGCTGTCGAGCGGGAGCCCCGTGACCTGTTCGGCCACCATGCCGAGGAGCATGAAATTCATGTCGCTGTAGAGATACCGGGTGCCGGGGGGGGCCTCCGGTTCGACGAGCATCAACTGGGCGCGCGCGTCGGTGCGATCCACGGCTTCCTTGTAGAACGGACGCCAGGCCGCGAGTCCGCTGCTGTGCGTGAGCAGCTGCCGGACCGTGATACCGGTGGCGCGCTCGGCTCGCCAGGCGGGGAGTTAGCGCACCACGGCACTGTCCAGCGCCACGCGCCCGTCGTCCACGAGGTGCAGGATCAGCGAGGTCGTCGCGATGATCTTGGTCAGCGACGCGAGGTCGTAAATCGTCGTGACGTCAGGCCGTGTCACATCGGTGGCGTCGAGGCGGCCGACGCCAACCGTGGCGAGCACGCCGCTGCCGGTGCCCACCAGTGCAACCGCGCCGGGGAAGGCGTTGTCGGCGAGTGCGCGGGTCAGCACGGCAGTCACCGAGTCGCCGACGAGTCGGGCGGCATCACGCGCGGTCGCCGACGCCACCGGTCGGACGGCAGCGCGCCGTGGCGCCTGCGCGGGCGCGGTGCAGGGGAGGGTCGCCGCGAGCAGCAGCGCCGACATCGTGCCTGGCACGATCGACATGCGCCCGGTCATTGCCCACCCACCCCGGACAGCCCGCTGCTTCTGGTGAACAGGCCCGGGAGCGACACCGGTGACCGCCCACCGAACTCGCCGCGCAGAATGGCGCGGGCCGCGGCGCGCTCCGGGGCCTCGCCAACGCTGAACGTGGCCAGGTACGCCTCGATGTCGGGAAACTGGCCGATCACATACGGATTGCCCGCCGCCACCACGATCGGCCGGAGCCGGGGCGCCACGCGGCGAACCCACGCCGCGAACGGCTCGGCGATCGCGGTTCGGCCCACGCCCTCCACCCGCCGCACCACCGTCACGATCACGAGCTGCCCCGGCGCGGCGCGTTGCGCGATCTCCTCGAGCGTCGACGCCGGCGTGTTGGGGCCGACACGGCTGATCACCGCGGCGTGACGCGAGCGAAACTCGTCGGCGAACGCGCTGCCGCCGCCCAGCTCCGTCTCCGGCGCGTAAATCACGATGTGCACCGGCGCCGCCGAGCGGAGTGGCACCTGCCCGCGCGTGTCGCGCAGCAGGGTCACGGATCGGCTCGCGATGGCGGTAGCCACGGCGCGGTGCTCGCGGCTCCCCACGACGCGGCGCAGCGAGTCGAGCGAGACCTGCGCGCCGCGGTGCAGGTTGACGCGCGCCTTCATCTCGAGGTTGTGGCGTGCCGCTGCGTCGATGCGTGCCGCGAATGCGGGATCCTGCGCCGCACGGGCCGTCAGCGCCTCGAGCACCGGGCGTACGTCGGCAGGCTTGAGCAGGACTTCGGCACCGGCCTCGATGGCGCGGATCGCGATCTGCTCCTGCGTGAACATCCGCGCGACCCCCTGCATCGTCAGCGCGTCGGTGATCGTCAGCCCGCGGAAGTGGAGCGAGTCCCGCAGCTCGTCATGCAGGACGCGCCGCTGCAACGTGGCGGGGATGTCGTCGCCCATCCAGGTCGGGTTGCTGATGTGCGCCGACATGACGGCGGCCGCGCCGGCGTTCACCGCCGCACGAAACGGCCGCAGCTCGAACGTGTCGAGGTGGGCATGCGTCAGGTGCACGACCGGCAGTGCAGTGTGCGAGTCCGTCTCGGTGTCTCCGTGGCCGGGAAAGTGCTTCACCGTGGCCAGCGCCCCGCCGTCCTGTACGCCACGCGTGAACGCTGCGACCATCTCCGCCACCGCGCCGGGGTCCTCGCCGAACGAGCGGACGTTGATCACCGGATTGGCCGCATTGTTGTTGATGTCGGCAACCGGTGCGTACGCCAGGTGGATGCCGATCGCCCGCGACTCGCGACCGGTCACGAGTCCCGCGCGATACGCGAGCGCCGTGTCGCCGGTGGCGCCGATCGCCATGTTCGTCGGCAGGATCGTCGCACTCCCGGCGCGGATCATCGACGGGATGAACGTCCCCCCCTCCAGCCGCCCGATCGACGGTTCGACGTCGCAACCGACGAGCAGGGGCACCCGTGCCATCGCCTGCAGCGAATTCAGCTTGGCGGCGGATTCGATCGGCGAGCCCACCGACAGCAGAATGCCGCCGATCCCATCCTCGCGCACCCAGCGTGCGGTGGTGGCGTAGGCGCTGTCGCTGTCACTCTCGTAGTCCCCGACCAGCCAGACGTGGATCAGCTGCGCGGCCCGCTCGCGCACGCTCAGGGCTGCGAAGGTGCTGTCGACCCACCGCTGCGCAAAGACCGACAGTGCGAGTCTCGGATCACGGGATTCATCCCGCGTCACGGATGAGGCTGTCAGAGTGTCGGCGGTCGCTGCCCGACCCGGCAGCGCAACCGGACGGCTGAGGGCGGCGGGGGCCACCGCGATCGCGGCGGACAGGATCGTGAGGGAGAGCACACGCATGGCGCAGGAGAAGGCGTGAGTGACGGGCGCACACCCGCGGACTGGTGGCGACGTGCATGAAGGCTAGCCGGTCACACGCGACGGGGCAGGCGGTGCGAACGGCCTGCGGCGCGTGAGCCGCCACGGCCCCCGCCCGGCCGTTGCTGCAAGTGTTCACCGCCTCTTATCTTCATCCGTCTACGTTGCGAATCCGTGACGAAGCCCCGCACGCCCTCACGGCGGTGATGCCGTGGGGCTTTCTTGTTGTGCAACCAGACCGGTCATGGTCCTGGTGCCGCCTCTGCTCTTTTCGCCAAACTCGACGCCATGCTCCTCGGCATTTGGGATGCAACAAAGGCTGGGTACCTGCGCGTCATCGCGCCGGTGGCGGATCTGCTCGTGCGGTATCGGGTCAGCCCCAACACCATCACCACCGTCGGCACGCTCTGCACCATGCTCGCTGGCGGCATCTTCGCCAGCGGACACATCCGGACTGCAGGGTGGTTCATGGGGCTGACCGCGTTGTTCGACGTGCTCGACGGGATGGTGGCCCGCCGGACAGGGCGGAGCACGACGTTCGGCGCGTTCTACGACTCGACGCTCGACCGGGTCGCAGATGGCTTCGTTCTGGGCGGCCTGGCGGTGTTTTACGGGATCAACGCCGACCATCAGAGTCACGTCATGCTGGCCGTCACCATCGCGGCGCTGATCGGGACATTCCTCACCTCCTACACCCGCGCCCGGGCCGAATCGCTGGGGCTGGACGCGAAGGTGGGCATCGTGCAGCGCCCGGAGCGCGTGGTGCTGCTCTCGGCTCCACAGGCGTTCTTCGGGTTGGCGCTCGATGGCTGGGTTCTGGCCGGGATCGTCACTCTGTTGGCGATCACGGCGTGGATCACGGCGATCCAGCGCATCATGTTCGTGTATCGCGTCACCCGCGCGGCAGACAACGTCAGCGAAGCTGCCCTCGCGCCGCGCGCCTCTGGCACACCACCGACGTCGACATCCTCGTCGATGCCTGATGATGTTCCGGCTCCCTACGCGCCCTGACCGGCGTCGCACTTCCCTCGGAGACTTCCTCTCGTGACCGGTTCGCCCACCCGCCCGACGTCCATCGCTCCAGCCACCGGCAAGCTCGGCATCCTGACCCCTGGTCTCGGCGCCGTCGCCACCACGTTCATGGCGGGCGTCGAAAGCATCCGACGCGGCCACACGAAGCCGATCGGCTCGCTGACGCAGATGGCAACCATTCGACTTGGCAAGCGCACCGAGCATCGCGCGCCGCTCATCAAGGACTTCGTCCCGCTCACCGCGCTGCAGGACATCGTGTTCGGCGCCTGGGACCCGATTGCCGATGACGCCTACACCGCCGCGAAGAAGGCTGGCGTGCTGACCAGCGATCATCTCGAGCCGCTGAAGGACTTTCTCTCGGGCATCGTGCCGATGTCAGCCGCCTTCGAGTCGCGGTTCGTGACCCGCCTCCTCGGCGTCAACAACGTCAAGACCGGTCCCACGTATCGCGACATCGCCGAGCAGCTCCGCGCCGACATGCGCAAGTTCAAGACGGAGAACGGGTGCGACCGCCTCGTGATCGTCTGGTGCGCCTCGACCGAGGCCTTCATCCAGCCCGGCCCGCAGCATCAGACCGTCGAGTCGTTCGAAAAGGCGATGGACGAGAACGACCCGGCGATCGCCCCGTCGATGCTCTACGCCTACGCGGCCATGATGGAGCACGTGCCGTTCTGCAACGGCGCTCCGAACCTGACGGTCGACCTGCCGTGCATGCTGCAGCTCGCGAATGACCGCGGAATCCCTGTCAGCGGCAAGGACTTCAAGACGGGGCAGACGTGGATGAAGACGATCATCGCGCCAGGTCTGAAGGCGCGCATGCTCGGTCTCGCGGGCTGGTACTCGACCAACATCCTTGGCAATCGCGACGGCGAGGTCCTCGACGATCCGGCCTCGTTCAAGACGAAGGAGGAGTCCAAGCTCTCCGTGCTGCACAACATCCTGCAGCCCGAGGTGTATCCCGATCTGTACCACGGCTTCTCGCACGTCGTCCGGATCAACTACTATCCGCCGCGTGGCGACAACAAGGAAGGCTGGGACAACATCGACATCATCGGGTGGATGGGTTACCCGATGCAGATCAAGGTGAATTTCCTGTGCCGTGATTCCATTCTGGCCGCGCCGATCGTCCTCGATCTGGCGCTGTTCAGCGACTTCGCCCACCGTGCCGGCATGAAGGGGATCCAGGAATGGCTGTCGTTTTACTACAAGAGCCCCATGGTGGGCCCGGGCCTGCAGCCGGAACACGATCTGTTCATCCAGCAGACGAAGCTGAAGAACACGCTGCGCTTCCTGATGGGCGAGGAGCAGATCACGCACCTCGGTCTCGAGTACTACAGCTGATGAACGGGGCGGCACGCCATCGCACCGGAGCGTCCACGGGCCCTCTGGTGACCCGTGCGGTGCGTCAGCTTCGGCGTGCCCTGCCCGCGGCGGCCGCGGTGGTGATCGCAGCCGGCTGCTCCGCGGCGCGCGATCCGGAGGCCAGGCTCGACACACGCCTGTGGACGAACGACCTCGCGCTCCGCATCCGCTTCGCCCCGCGGCCGCCGTACGCGCGCGAGGCGACGATCGTCAAGGTGGTCGTCACCGACAAGGAGTCGGGCGCGCCGGTCGAAAACGGCGAAGGCCGCCTCTATGCCATGAGCCGTGACAGCGTGAACATCTTCGACGGGCTCGAACGTGGGCCGGAGCCGGGCACGTACTATGCGAAGTTGACCTTCCTGACGGCTGGTGATTGGGCGATGGGGCTGCAGTTCCGGCGCGATTCGACACAGAAGCTTCAGACCGTGGACGACCCACCATGGTATCAGACCGTCCGCAACGCCCGCTGATCGGCATGCGACTCTTTCATCGCACGTCGATCGTGCCCGCAGACGTCGTCGCGCTCGCCGACGAGCACTTCCGCGCGCTCGGACTGCGCGGAAGCGCCGACTCCACGCGGTCGCGCACCTTCACCGGTGACCTCGGCACGCTGCAGCTGCGCGTCCGCAGCGACGGTGGCCACTACACGCTGATCGAAGCCGTCACCGACCAGATCGGCGAGAGTCGGCTCGACAAGAACGTGAAAAAGTTCTTCAATCGCGTCCATCGTGCGGCGGACCCGCATCACGCCCCCACCGCGGGGTACTGACGTGGAATTCCCGAGTCACTCGCTCGACCTCGACGCCATGCTCGCCATGACGCCCCTGGGGGAGACGGGCACGAAACGCGCCGGACGTCCGCATGCCGACCAGCTCACGCGCGAACAGCGTCTCGCGCTGTATCGGCACATGCGCATGACTCGGGCGCTCGAAGAACGGCTCGTGGCACTGTACCGGCAGACCAAACTGGTGGGCGGGCTGTTCCGCTCGCTCGGCCAGGAGGCCGATGCCGTCGGCAGCGCCTTCGCGCTCGAGCGCCGCGACATCATGTCGCCGCTGATCCGCAACATGGGCTCGATGCTCGTCAAGGGCGCGACGCCGCTCGAGATTCTGCGCCAGTACATGGCCAAGGGCGATTCGCCCACGCGCGGCCGCGAACTGAACATCCACTTCGGCGACCTCGCGCGTGGGTTCGTCGGCCAGATCTCACATCTCGGTGACATGATCCCGGTCATGGCCGGCATCGCGCTCAGCTTCCGGCTGCGCGGCGAGGACCGCGTCGTGCTGGTCTACATCGGCGATGGCGCGACGTCCACCGGTGCATTCCACGAGGGCATCAACTTTGCCGCGGTCCAGAAGGTCCCGATGGTGGTCGTGGTGGAGAACAACGGCTATGCCTACTCCACCCCGACCGGTCGCCAGACGGCCGCCAACTCGTTCATGGACAAGGCGGTCGGCTATGGCATCGCGGGCGTTCAGGCCGATGGCAACGACGTACTCGCGGTGTATGACGTGACCAAGGCGGCCGTCGATCGCGCCCGCGCCGGTGGTGGACCGACGCTCGTCGAGCTGATCACGTATCGCCGGAAGGGCCACGCGGAGCATGACAACCAGTCCTACGTTCCGGCCGGCGAGATGGAATGGTGGGCCGCCAACAATGATCCGATCGACCGGTATGTGGCCTGGCTGACCGAACACGAGCGAGTGACGGCGGAGGAGTTTGCGGCAATCGATGACAGCGTACTTGCCGAGATCGACGCCGCCACCGACTTGGCCGAGCAGAGTCCCATGCCCGAGGCGCTGGATGCGCTGCAAGGCATCTACGCCGAGCCTGCGTCGGTGCCGCCGCACTGGTATCGCGATGGGGTGCGCAACGCCGTCGAGACCCATGAGCGCCCGGCCGGCTGGGGCACCCACGATGGCTGAGATCACCTACCTCGAAGCGATTCGCGAGGCGCTCATCGAAGAGATGGAGCGCGACGCGAACGTGTTCTGCCTTGGGCAGGACATCGGTGCCTTCGGAGGCGCATTCAAGGTCACCGATGGGCTGATGGCGCGTTTCGGCAGCGACCGGGTGATCGATACTCCCATCGCCGAAGCGGCGATCATCGGAGCGGCGGCTGGCGCCTCGCACATGGGGATGCGTCCGGTCGCCGAGCTGCAGTTCATCGATTTCATCTCGTGCGGCTACGACATGCTCACGAACTACGTGGCCACGGCGCGGTATCGCGCGTTCCTGCCGTGCCCGATGGTGGTGCGCGGGCCAAGCGGCGGCTACGTGCGCGGCGGGCCGTTCCATTCGCAGAATCCGGAAGCGGCGTTTCTGCACACTCCTGGCCTGAAGATCGTCTCCCCTGCCACGGCAGCAGATGCCAAGGGGTTGATGAAGGCGGCCATCCGCGACGACGACTGTGTGCTCTTCTTCGAGCACAAGTATCTCTACCGGCGGGTCAAGGACGTCATGCCGGAGGGCGATCACGTCGTGCCGATCGGCAAGGCGCGCGTTGCGCGCGAAGGCACCGACGTCTCGATCATCACCTACGCCGCGACCGTCTGGAAGGCGCTGGAAGCGGCCGAGCTGCTGCAGAAGGAGGATGGCATCTCGGTCGAGGTCATCGATCTGCGCACGCTGCTGCCGATGGACGACGAGGCGATCGCCGCCACCGTCCGCAAGACCAATCGCGTCATGATCGTGCACGAGGACACGCGCACCGGCGGCATCGCCGGCGAGATCACGGCGCGCATCAACGAGACCTGCTTCGAGTGGCTCGACGCGCCGGTGTTGCGCGTCACGGCCCACGATGTGCCACTCCCGTACTCGCCCCCGCTGGAGGATTTCGTCCTCCCGCAGGTCAGCGACATCGTCGCGGTGGCCCGACACCTTGCCCGGTACTGACGATCGTGACCGACCCGCAGTCTGCCCCAGCGTCCAGCGCAGCGGACGAGGACGTTTCGAACCGCCGGTACCGCAATCTCGGCGTCGGCTGCTTCACCATGTTCATCGGCTTCTTCGGCGGTGGCATGATCTCGGTGCTGATCGCCAAGATCGTGTCACAGGCGCTCTACGAGCCGCAGTGTGAGGGGCTGCCAACGTGCAACTGGCTCACCTGGGCCGCGCGCGGTGGCGTTCTGGGTATGGTTATCCTTCCGGTCGTTTCGGTGTGGCGCCTCAAGCGTGGCGACGCCGAGCATGATCGTTCCCGCTCCGTCTGATAGAGGGTGAGCCGGTGGCTCGTATTGATTTGGTAATGCCGCAGATGGGCGAGTCGATCGCCGAAGGCACGTTGTCGCGCTGGCTGAAGAAGCCTGGCGATGCGGTCAAGCGTGACGAGGCGATCTTCGAGATTTCCACCGACAAGGTCGATGCGGAGATTCCCTCGCCGTCGGCCGGGATTCTGGTGGAGATCATCGTCACAGAGGGAATGACGGTACCGGTGCAGGCCGTGGTCGCCCGGCTCGAGACGGACGCGTCCGCCGCGGCGGTCGTCGACGCCTCTGCGCCAGCCGCGCCTGCGCCAGCCGCGCCTGCGCCAGCCGCTCCAGCATCCGCCACTCCTGCGTCCGCCACTGCAGCGCCGGCCACTGCCTCGCCAGCCGGCGCGGCGACACCCCCGGCACCCACCCGTGAGCCGGTGTCGCCCGCGCCGGCAGCCGCGCTCGCGCCGCTGCCGCCCGCCGACAGCGTCGAGGAACGCCTGAGGACCCGTTCCTCGCCACTGGTCCGGAAGATCGCCGCCGAACATGGCGTCGCGATCGGCGACATCAGTGGTTCGGGCATCGCCGGACGCGTGACCAAGCGCGACCTCCTCGCGCATCTCGACGCGACTCCGATCTCGGTGCGTGCCATCATTCCTGACGTGGCGACCGCGACGACCGGTGCGGGCAGCCTGCCGTCGGCGGTGCCCGCGCCGCTCGCCTCGCCCGAGGTGCAGACGGCGGTGGCCTGGCCCGGTGACGTGGTCGAGCCCTTCTCGAAGATCCGGCGACTGACCTCCGATCACATGGCGCAGGCACGTCGTGTGGCGGCGCATGTCACCAGCTTCTTCGAGATCGATCTCACCCGTGTGGCGCGCATCCGCACCGCGATGCGCCGCGACTTCGAGCTGCAGACAGGACAGAAGCTGACCTTCCTGCCGTTCATCGTGCAGGCGGTGGTGGCGCAGCTCAAGCGGCATCCAATGATGAATGCGGCGGTCAATGGCAGTGAGCTCATCCTCCGCAAGCAGTACAACATCGGCATCGCCGTCGCACTCGACCCCACGGGTTTGATCGTCCCCGTGGTCAAACGGGCTGACGACCTGTCGCTCGCCGGGCTCACCCGGACGATCAATGACCTCGCTGCCCGTGCCCGTGCCAAGGCTCTCAAGCCCGACGAGGTCACGCAGGGCACCTTCACGCTCACCAACCCCGGTGTGTTCGGGTCGCTGATGGGCACGCCGATCATCCCCGTCGGCACCACGGCCATCCTCGGACTCGGCGCCATCGAGAAGCGCCCCAAGGTCGTCACCGGCGCCGATGGCGAGGATACGATCGCGATCCGCACGTGCGCGTACTTCTCGATTTCGTTCGATCACAAGGTGGTGGACGGCGCCGACGCGGATCGCTTCATGGCAGACCTCAAGCGGTCGCTGGAGACGCTGCCGGATCCGACCGCCTGACGGTGCCGCGCGCGCTCATCATGAAGCGCACCATCGTCCCGCTCCCGGAACGGGCGCGGTACATGGATCGACTGCGCGCGCGGAAGGCCTTTTTCGCCGCGGCCGGGTGCCGCTTCTGGGTGTTCGAGGAGGCCGCGCTGAACGGGGCCTTCATCGAGTTCACCGAGGCGGGCTCGCGCGAGACGCTGCAGGCGGCCCTCGCCGCCGCACCCGACAAGGTGCTCGACGCCAATCGCATCTACCAGGAAGTGCCGCTGCCATGATCGCCTCGCGCACCATCACGCATGCCGGCTCGACGTGGGCCGTGACGCCGTCCGGTTTCGTGACGCAGTACGTCGGCGACGAATTCGGACTCGTGTTCACGCGCGTCGACAGCGACGGGTCCGATGTCCGCTTCACTCGCTACTCGCCGGGGGGCGTTCGCTCCCGTGAGGCGTCATTCGAACGCCTCACCGATGCCGCGTTGCTGCGCCTCCTCATCACGTCGCAGCCCAGCATCAGGGCCCCCGAGGGCGGGTACCAGTCGTGACGGACGCCGCGGCGGCGCCGGCCGGGCCCTACGTCGACCTCCACGCACACACCACCGCCTCCGACGGCCGAGCCACACCCGAAGAACTGATCGCCCTCGCCAGCGCTGCCGACTTGCAGTCGATTGCGGTCACGGATCACGATACGCTCGATGGGCTTCCCGCCGCGCAGGCCGCTGCCGACGCGGCGGGCATACGACTCGTGCACGGCATCGAACTGAGTACGATCGACGGTACCAGGGAAATCCACCTGCTCGGCTTGCACCTCACCACGACCGACGTGCTCGCGGGACGACTCGTGGCAGTCCAGGAGGCGCGTGTCGACCGTGCCGAGGCGATGGTCGCGAAACTGAACACGCTTGGCATGCCGGTGACGATGGAGATGGTGCAGCGCGAAGCCGCTGGCGGGGCGGTCGGTCGCCCGCATGTCGCGCGGGCGTTGCTGGCGGGCGGATGGGTGCGCGACATGCGCGATGCCTTCGACCGCTACCTCGGTGACGGGAAGCCCGCAAACGTCGGCAAGCTGCGTCTCGAGCTCGAGGAAGGGATCGCCCTCATTCACGAAGCCGGCGGTGTGGCGGTCTGGGCGCATCCGCAAGGGGAGGGGAATCGGGATCGTATCGCGCGCTTCGCGGCGCTGGGACTCGATGGTGTCGAGGTGCGTCACCCGAGTCATGGCAGTGAAGACCTCGCGCGTCTCGCGACACTGTGTGACCACTTCGGCCTGGTCAAGAGCGGCGGCTCCGACTGGCACGGTGCGCTCGACGGATTCCGTCCGCTGGGCTGCATGCATGTGCCGGCGCCATGGATGGACGAGCAGATCACGCGGGCGATGCAGTGGCGCACCGCGCTGGCGTGACGGGCGTGACGACAGTGACCGCGTCGCCGCTGGCCGGACGCGTGGCGCTCGTGACGGGTGGTGCGCGGCGGGTCGGTCGCGCCATCGCCGTTGCTTTGGCCGAGCGTGGCGCGGACATCGTGGTCCACTACCACAGCGGCGCGGCCGACGCCCAGGAAACCGCCGCGCAGATCCGGACGCTCGGGCGCCGCGCGGCGATCCTCGACGGCGATCTCGCTGACCTCGACGTGGCGCGGGCGCTGCCGGTGCAGGCTCACGCGCAGTTCGGACGGCTCGACCTGCTCGTGAACTCGGCCGCGATGATGCTCCGCACACCCATCGGCGAGGTGACGCCCGAGCAGTGGGACGCGATGTTCGCGCTCAACCTGCGCGCCCCATTCTTCCTTGCGCAGGCGGCGGCGCCGCTGCTGCGCGAGCAGGGTGGCGTGATCATCAACATCGCCGACCTCGCCGCCTTCGAAACGTGGCCGGCCTACATCCCGCACGCGGTGACCAAGGCCGGCGTGGTGCAGATGACGCGAGGACTCGCGCGCGCGCTTGCGCCGGAGATCCGCGTCAACGCCGTCGCCCCCGGCGCGGTGCTGCTGCCGGACGACTGGTCCGACGAGGTCGGTGACCGTCTCGCGAGCACGACGCCGCTCCGCCGCCTCGGCACGGCAGCGGATGTCGCTCAGGCGGTCGTCTATCTGTGTGAGGCGCCGTACGTGACCGGCGAAGTCCTGATCGTCGATGGCGGGCGTCACGTCCGAAGCTGACGCCGCAATGACGTGGGACCGGCCGTCCGCCCGCGGCGCCCGGTCGCGACGGCCCGGCACCGCGTCGGCGCGATGGCCACGTCGGCTGGCTCCGGGTGAGCCGTCGAGTCCGGGGGCGCCGCTCGCTGGTGGACCGGCGGCTTAGCTTTCTGCCGGTAGCCGCGTGCCTGACGCGCGCCGGCCATGTTGCCATTCCTTCCGAGCACCCAGTGTCATGAACGCTCCCCGCCCCGAAACCATCGCCATCATCGGCTCTGGCCCCGCAGCCTGGACCGCGGCGATCTATGCGGCCCGCGCCAGCCTGAACCCGATCGTATTCGAGGGGGAGCAGGTCGGCACCGAGGGCCCCGGCGGGCAGCTCATGCTCACGACCGACATCGAGAATTTCCCCGGCTTTCCCGAAGCCATCACCGGACCTGACCTGATGGACCGGATGAAGGCGCAGGCGGTGCGCTACGGCACCCGCGTCGTGTCGGAGCTCGTCACGTCCGTGGACTTCAGGCGGACGCCGTTCCTCCTCACGCCACACTACAGTGATCCGATCTCGGCGCTGACCGTGATCGTTGCCACCGGTGCGGCGGCGAAATGGATCGGCCTCGAGAACGAGATCCGGCTCGCCAAGATCGGCGGTGGTGTCTCGGCGTGCGCGGTCTGTGATGGTGCGCTGCCGCATTACCGCAACAAGCGCCTCGCGGTGGTGGGCGGCGGTGACACGGCGATGGAGGAAACGCTCTATCTCACCAAGTTCGCGAGCGAAGTCGTCGTCATTCACCGCAAGGACAAGTTCCGCGCCTCGAAGGTCATGGCCGACCGCGTCCTGCATCACCCCAAGGTGCGCGTGCTCTGGAATACGGTCGTCACCGACGTCCTCGGCGCCGGTGAGATCACCGGGCTGCAGCTCCAGGACACCGTGACGGGGGAATCAAGCGACATCGAGGTCGGTGGGCTGTTCGTGGCGATCGGCCATGTGCCGAACACGGGCTTCCTCGGCGGCCAGCTCGAGCTCACGCCGTTCAACTACATCCAGGTCGCGCCGTGGCGAACGCTCACGAGCATCCCGGGCATCTTTGCCGCCGGAGACGCGATCGACGATTACTACCGTCAGGCCATCACGTCGGCCGGCACCGGCTGCATGGCCGCTCTCGAGGCTGAGCGGTGGCTCGCGCACCACGGCATCGGCGAGTCGCCGATGCTCGATACCGCCGTTGCACCAGTCGTGATCCCGCCCGAAGAAGTCGGGCGCCTGATGGCGGCCGGATGACGCTTCGCATCGACGCCGTAGCCGTCGGCGCGTTTCAGGCGAACGCCTATCTCGTCGTCGACGAGTCGGCGAAACGCGCCGTCATCGTGGACCCGGGCGCCGACGGCGACGCGCTTGCCGCGCGCCTCGTTGCGGAAGGGATCACCGTGGAGGCGATCTGGATCACGCACGGACACCTCGACCACGTCGGCGGGATCATGGGTGTCCGGCGCGCCTTTCCCGAAGCTCCGATCTGGCTCCACGCCGCCGATCGGCCGCTCTACGACAACGTGGCAGCACAGGCTCGCACCTACGGCATCCCGATGGAGTCGCCCCCCGCGCCGGACCGGACGTGGGATGAGGGCGATACGGTCTCGCTCGGCGGCCATCACTTCCGAGTCGTGCATCTGCCTGGTCACGCCCCAGGGCACGTCGCGCTCGTCGGCGACGCGCACGTGTTCGTCGGCGATGTGATCTTTGCCGGCTCCGTCGGGCGCACCGACCTGCCCATGTGCGATCCGCGGGCGATGCAGCGGTCGCTGGAGCGGATCGCGGCATGGCCGGCCCACCTCGTGTTGCACCCGGGGCACGGACCCGCCACGACGGTGTCTGACGAAGTGAGTACGAACCCCTTTCTGGCGGGGATTGCACGGCCCCGCGGAGCGACGATCCCATGACCGTCCCAGCGGTTGCCGTCCACGCGTCCCGTCGCCGCAGCGAGCGCGATGCCGCCGATCCGGTGGGAGCCGTCGGGCGCAATCAGGGCCGCGCGCTCGTCAGCGTCATTCTCTCTGCGCTCTGGGCTGGCGCCGCGCTGATCGTCGTCGCGACCGTCGCACCCGCAGCGTTCCGCGTCCTCCCGACGCGCTCGCTCGCAGGAGCGCTGGTCGGGCAGGTGCTGCCGGTGCTGTTCATCACGGGCGTCATCGTCGGAACCCTCAGTGTCGTGCTGACACCGTCCGGGGCCCCGCGGCGGATGCTGCGGCGGGTGGGCGGCGTCGGCACGCTGCTCGGTTGCCTGGTGGCGCAGGCGATCATCGGACCGAAGATCGATGGCCTCCGGCAGAGGATCGGGCCGAGCGTCGAGGCACTCGCCACCACCGACCCGTTGCGCGTCGAGTTCGGACGGTTGCACGGGATCAGCGTCCTTGCCCTTGGTACCGCCATGATTTTCGCGCTCGTCACACTCGTCGGCGCGGCGATGGCCGTGCGTGAGGCGCCACCGCTCGACTGAGTCACGTTCGCTCTCTTTCTCCTCGCACACAGGCCCATGTCCGTGACTCGCACCGAGAAAGACCCGCTTGGCGAAGTCGAAGTGCCTGCGGCCGCGTTGTACGGCGTGCAGACCGTCCGTGCGCTGCAGAACTTTCCCATCTCCGGCCTGCTCCCGCTCGAGCCCTTCGTGATCGCACAGGTCTGGATCAAGAAGGCGGCCGCGCTCACGCACCGCGAGACAGGACGTCTCGATCCGGTACGAGCCGACGCGATCGTCGCCGCGGCCGACGAGGTGCTGGCAGGGCAACACCTGAACATGTTCGTGGTGGATCCCTACCAGGCGGGGGCAGGCACCTCGCACAACATGAACGTGAACGAGGTATTGGCCAATCGCGCCAACGAGATCCTCGGAGAGCCCCGCGGCAGTTACGCGCCGGTGCACCCGAATGACCACGTGAACATGGCGCAGAGTACCAACGACACCATCCCCACCAACATCCGGCTTGCCGCGCTGCGACAGCTGCCGCTGCTGCTCGACGCGATGGACGGGTTGCGCGATGCGTTCGCGGCGAAGGGCCAGGAGTTCGATCACATCGTCAAGGCGGGCCGCACGCACCTCCAGGACGCGATGCCCATCCGACTTGGGCAGGAGTTCACGGCCTATGGCGGCACGATCGAACGCTGCCGGCGGCGCATCGGCGAAGCCGCCGACTACCTCAACGACCTTGGCATCGGCGGCAGCGCCGTCGGGACGGGGGTGACCGTCGAGCCGCAGTTCCCCGCGCTCATGGTGCGCCATCTCTCGGCGATCAGCGGGATACACACGCTCCGGGTCGGTGCGGACCGGATCCAACTGATGCAGAGCATGGGCGACGCGGCCGCGTTCAGCGCATCACTGCGTGGGCTGGCGCTCGACCTGTCGAAGATCGTCAGCGATCTGCGTCTGCTGGTGAGCGGGCCGCGCACCGGGCTCGATGAGATCGTGCTCCCGGCCGTGCAGCCTGGGTCGTCGATCATGCCGGGCAAGATCAACCCGTCCATTCCCGAGATGGTCAATCAGGTCTGCTTTCAGGTCATCGGGTGCGACACGACGGTCGCGATCAGCGCCGAGCACGGGCAGCTCGAGCTGAACGTCATGATGCCCGTCATTGCGCACAACCTCCTGCTGTCGATGCGCATTCTCACGAACGCCATCACCACGCTCACGACACGCTGTGTGGAGGGCATCACCGCCAACGCCGCGATGTGCGCGTACTGGGTCGAGCGCTCGGCCGCGCTCGCCACGGCACTGATGCCGCAGCTTGGCTACACGAGGGCGGCAGAGATCAGCAAGCAGTCGCTGGCGGAAGGCGTGCTGATCCGCGACCTGGTGACGCGCGACCAGCTGATTCCGGCAGATCAGATCGATGGCGTTTTGGATCTTCGGCAGATGACGGAGATCGGGGTGCCGCGCGGCGCTCACGCCGCCGTTGCGGGTGGCTGAAATGCGCAGTCCACGAAGTCGGGCCCGACGCCCCTTGTCTGCGACCACCCGTCTGGCGATCCTCAGCCGGTGAGGATCACCACCTGGGCCGAATACGGCCTCATCAGCGCACTGCATCTGGCCCGACGCTACGGGGAGGGACCCGTCACGGGTCGCGCCGTCGCATCGGGCGAATCGCTGCCGGTCGACTACGTCGAGCAGATTCTGCTGCGCCTGCGTCGCGCCGGCATCGTCACCAGCACGCGGGGAGCGAAGGGCGGGTACGTGCTCGCGAGGCCAGCCATCGAGATCACCGTGCGTGACGTGGTGACGGCCTCGGAACTGCAGACCTTCGACATGCACTGCACCAGCAACCCGCTCGATGCACTGCGCTGCGCCGATTCGACGTCGTGCAGCATTCGGCCCGTCTGGGCAATATTGCAGGTGAAGATCGATGAGGTGCTGCAGGGGATCCGGCTGGCCGACCTGCTGGCGAACGAGCAGACGGTGCGGGTGCGCGTGAAGCTCGATGCCCCGCCGGAGCTCGCGCGCCGCATGCTGCCGGTCGTCTCCGGCCTGTGACGGCGATGTCTCGCTGGACGGCGCAGCAGGCCGAACGGGAGTGGGAACGGCGGGCAACCTCCTTCGTGTCCACGCTCATGACCGAGCCGGAGCCCGGTGCGGTCGAGCGTCTTGCAGAGTGCGGGGATGGCGATCTCGATCACGCGCGCTGGGAGCTCCGCTATCTCCGTCGGGCGGTCGGGTTACTGATCGCCGGCCGCGACGCGCTCGACGACCGCACGGCATCGCTCGTCGGACAATCGCTCGCGAGGGCAGTGGAGCACGATCCCTCCGCCGCACCCTCGATGCGTGCGCTCTCGGCAAGCCAGTTCAACGCCCGCCTGCGTCTGTATCGCGATCTGATGGGTCAGCGCGGGGCGTCGCGCACGCCGGTATCCAGTGTCGGTGATGCGCTGATCGGATTCGCTGGCGGTCGCCCGGGCAGCGACGTGTCCGCGTGGGCGGCGCGGTGGGTCGCCGCCGAACTGGATCGCTGCAACGAGGCGCTGCGAAATGAGTTCGGCACGGCCGAACTGCCTGATGACGTCGCACCGAGCGCGATGCGGCCGCCGCGACACTAGCGGCGTGTCATCGCAGTTCGGATAGCACCACGCCGGATGGGGCGCCCGGGTGGCACGGCGGAAACCGCAGTGATACCAGCCGTAACTACGAGGATTTCCAATGCAGCCAGCCGGGATGCGCCGACCGGCGACTGCTTCCCGGACTTCGCTGACGCGCCACTCACTCACGACGAAAGACGGCGCCCGGAGAAACCGGACGCCGTCTCACGTCTGTAGTGCCGAAGGGGGGACTCGAACCCCCACGGGCTTGCACCCACTGGCTCCTGAAGCCAGCGCGTCTACCAGTTCCACCACTTCGGCAGCACGCGGAGGATACCGTTGTCGGGGGAAGCTGTCAACGTCGTGCAACAACTTCCCGCGCGGCGGGTTGCACGAGGCAGGCGCCAGCGTCTCGCGTGCGGCACCGCGGCCGACCCGGGCGCGTGCGTTGTGCCGCGGGCGAGCCGACACTGATGCCTTTGGTTGTCGGTCGTTCGTGAGCGTCATACCTTGTCACGCTGGGCCAGCCCCGCCGGCCCAACTCGCCCGAGACCCACCAGGACACCATGTCGCGACCCTCTGCCGATGACGCCCCGGCGATCGAGTCCATCGCCAAGAATCGTCGCGCCCGACACGAGTACCAGATCCTGGACACGTGGGAGGCGGGGATCATGCTGACTGGTTCCGAGGTGAAGGCGTTGCGCGAGGGACGGGCCAACGTGACCGACGCCTTCGGTGTGATCAACGGGCAGGAACTCTTCCTCCTCAACCTGCACATCTCGCAGTACGAGCGGGCCGGCTACAGCGCGCACGATCCGACGCGGACACGCAAGCTGCTCTTGCACCGAAAAGAGATCGAGAAACTGATTGGCGCCGTGACCAAACAGGGGCTGACGGTGGTGCCGCTGGAGCTCTACTTCAAGAATGGGCGCGCGAAGGTGGTGATCGCGCTGGCGCGCGGGAAGAAGCTGCACGACAAGCGAGAGGATCTGAAGAAGAAGGACGATGAGCGCGCAATGGCGCGGGCGATGAAGAAGTGACGCCGGTGACGTCCCACGGCGCGGTGGCCGTGCGTCGTGGCACGCCGGCACGACGCATCGAGGTGCTGCTGGCAGCGATGCTGATGATGATCCTGCCGTCGCCTGCCGACGCGCAGGCGGACGGACTCCACGTGCGCACCGGCACGACGCAGACCGTCGTGCCGTGGGTGACGAGTGCCGGCGCGCGCTACCTGCCGCTCGCGACGCTGGCGCGTGCGCTCGGTGGGACGGTGCGCGTCAGCGGCTCCAGTGCCACGCTCGATGCCTGCGGCGTGCTGGCGCGATTCACCGTCGGCCAGCGGACGGTCGACCTCGGCCCAGCCGGCGTCGAGACGTTGTCAGTCGCCGTCACCCGCGGCGGCATCAGCGGGACGCTGGTCCCCGTCGAATTCGTCACCGAGGTCCTGCCTCGTCGTGGCACCGGCGTCGTGTGGGATGCGGATGAACTGGAACTGCGACGCTTCTCCACGTACGCGCGTCGCACCAGCGCGCCGGCGACGGCGAGCGCGCCGTCCACATCGCCGTCCACACCGTCGAGCGTCGCCGCCTCTGCGGCGGGCGAGGGCGACGAGGGGTCGGTGCTGCGCGCCGACGCTGATGCCCGTCCGGTCAGCATCGGCGGCGCGCCGCCGCGGAACGCGCCGGCCGCGCGCGCGCCGGCGCCACCGTCATCGTCCTCGCCAGTGGCGCGCCGCCGTGAACGCATTGTGGTCATCGACGCCGGTCACGGCGGCCCCGACGCCGGCATGACTGGCGTCACGGCGTCGGGTGGGCGCGTCTACGAAAAGCAGATCACGCTCGCGATCGCGCTCCGGCTGGCCGAGGAACTGCGCAGCCGCGGCGTCACGGTGCATCTCACACGGTCACGTGACACACTCATCGCGCTCAGCGACCGCGGGCGAATCGCGAACCAGCGGCGCGCCGACCTCTTCATCTCGATCCACGTGAACGCTGCCAACCCGCGGTGGCGCGACCCGTCGTCGGCGCGCGGCTTCGAGACCTACTTCCTCGCCGAGGCGAAGACGGAGGAGGAGAGCCGAGTCGAGCGCATGGAGAACGAAGCGGTGCGCTTCGAGACAGGCGCCAACGCGCCACGCGGTGACCCACTCAGCTTCATCATCAACGACATGGCGCAGAACGAACACCTGCGCGAGTCGAGCGACCTCGCGGGCGAGGTGCAGCGCCGCGTCCGGTCGGTACATCCGAGCATCGACCGGGGCGTGAAGCAGGCCAACTTCGCCGTGCTGCGCGGCTCGTTCATGCCGGCGGTACTCGTCGAGGTCGGCTTCGGCACCAATCCTGCCGAGGCGGCCTTCCTGACCACACCGGCGCGCCAGCTGGAGCTGGCACGCTCGATTGCCGAGGCCACCGTCGCCTACCTCGGTCGCTACGAGAAGCGTGTGGGCGGCGGCGTCCAGTGACGGCACTGGCCGTGCCGTTCGCAGGCATAGCATTCCAGAATCCCATCATCCTCGCCTCCGGCACGGCGGCGTATGGCCGCGAGCTCCACGACATCGTGGACCTCGAGCAACTCGGCGGGCTCGTCACGAAGGCCGTGTCGCTGGCGCCGCGGCTCGGCGCGAACGCCCCGCGGGTGTCGGATTTTCCAGGGGGCATGATCAACGCGATCGGGCTTGCCAATCCCGGTGTCGACGTGGTGCGTGACGTCGAGCTGCCGTGGCTCGCCGTCACCCTGTCGCGTGCCAAGGTGCTCGTGAACGTGGTGGGGAATGCGGCGGAGGATTTCGCCGACGTGATTGCCCGTCTCGAGGCCTCGGCTGGCGTGGCGGGCTATGAGCTGAACGTGAGTTGCCCGAACGTGAAGGCCGGCGGCATGGAATTCGGCGCCGACCGCGAGGTGCTGCGCGCGCTGATCTCGCGGGCTCGCGCGGCGACGCGGCGACCGATCGTGATCAAGCTGTCGCCGACGCTGGCGGATCTCGCCGGCACCGCGCAGGTGGCCGCGGATGCCGGCGCCGACGCACTCACGCTCACCAATACGCTCCCGGGGCTGGTCATCGACGTCGAGACGCGTCGTCCCCGGATCGGCTTCGGCAGCGGCGGTGTGAGCGGTCCGCCGCTGCTGCCGGTCGGGGTGCTGGCGACGTGGCGCGTTTCACGGGCGGTGCAGGTGCCGATCATCGGACTCGGGGGGGTATCGCGTGGCGAGCATGCGCTGCAGTACATCATGGCCGGCGCCACGCTGGTTGGCGTCGGCACCGCGGGTATGGTCGATCCCCGTGCGCCGGAGCGCATCGTGTCGGAGCTTGCCCACTGGTGCGCGCGGCATGGCGTCTCCTCGCTCGCGTCGGTGCGGGGCACGCTGGAGTGGCCGTCATGACGACGGCGAGCGCTGGGCCTGAACTGCTGCTCGCCCTCGATGTCCCCGGTGCCGATGCCGCGATGTCGATGGTGGACCGGTTCGCGGGCCGGTGCCGATTCTACAAGGTCGGGTTGGAGCTGTTCACGGCGGCAGGACCAGCCTTCGTCGGGGCGTTGCGTGCGCGAGGGGTCGAGGTGTTCCTCGATCTGAAGCTCCACGACATCCCGAACACGGTGCGGGCGGCGGCGCGTCGCGCCGCCGCGATGGACGTCCGACTTCTGACGGTCCATGCCTCGGGTGGCGAGGCGATGCTGGCGGCGGCGGTGGACGGCGCGGGCGAGGGTTGTGGCGTTCTCGGGGTCACCGTGCTGACGAGCCTGTCTCCGGCTGAGCTGGCCGAATCCTGGGGGCGCGGCCCCTGGATCGATGTGCAGAGCGAGGTCGTGCGGCTGGCGGGGCTCGTGGCGGGCGCCGGGGCGCACGGCGTGGTCTGCAGCGGGCAGGAGCTTTCGGCCGTCGTGGGGCGCTACGGGCGGCAGTTGGCCGCGCTCGTCCCCGGTGTCAGGCCTGCGGGAGCGGCGGCGAACGACCAGGCCCGGGTCATCACACCCGAGGCGGCGGCGGCGGCGGGTGCCCGGTATCTGATTCTGGGTCGGGCCGTGACCGAGGCGCCGGATCCCTTGGCAGCGTGGGACGCGATTGCGGTGTCGCTGGGCGGCAAGCGGCTCGCCTGACCGGTGGGGGCTCGACGTGTACCGAGTCGTACACGTCAGTCGATGCGCGGTGTCAAGAGGGTGTGCAAAGATTTCTCGCCGCGGCCCTTGTCTGCCGCGACCGGCCCGGCTAGCTTCGGAGACTTGTCCCGAAGTCGTATCCCCGACAGGAGTTTCCTGTGAAAGTCCGTTCCAGCGTGAAGCCGATCTGCGAGCACTGCAAGGTGGTGAAGCGTGACGGCGTGCTCCGCATCATTTGCGGGCGCAATCCCAAGCACAAGCAGCGGCAGGGTTAAGGATTAATGGCGCGTATTGCAGGCGTGGATCTTCCGCGCGAGAAGAAGGTGGAGATCGGGCTGACGTATATCTTCGGCATCGGTCGCAAGACGGCACGCGAGATCTTGTCCAAGACGGGTGTTGACGCCGCGTTGCGGGTCAAGGATCTGGGCGAGGCCGACGTCAACAAGCTCCGTCAGATCATCGAGCGGGACTATCGCGTCGAGGGTGCCTTGCGCACCGAGGTCGCGATGAACATCAAGCGCCTCATGGACATCGGGTCCTATCGGGGCACACGCCACCGTCGCGGGCTTCCCGTCCGTGGCCAGCGTACGCACACCAACGCCCGCACGAAGAAGGGGCCGCGCCGCGCGATCGCCGGCAAGAAGAAGGTAACCAAGTAACCGATGGCGACCGGAAAGAAGACCAAGAAAATCGTCGATGCCGAAGGCGTGGCGCACGTGAGCGCCACCTTCAACAATACGACGATCACGATCACCGATGTCCGCGGCAACGCGGTGTCGTGGGGATCCGCCGGCAAGGCCGGCTTCAAGGGCTCCAAGAAGAGCACGCCGTTCGCCGCCACCGTCGCCGGTGAGCAGTGCGCGCGCGAAGCGCTCTCGATGGGGATGAAGCGG
>Ga0105048_10001447_pt1 | contig 38571 bp, 35 predicted proteins | sample MAT05_FD_78382 | JGI IMG/M metagenome (GOLD analysis project Ga0105048, IMG submission 78382) | Freshwater microbial communities from Lake Fryxell liftoff mats and glacier meltwater in Antarctica - MAT-05 | ecosystem: Environmental > Aquatic > Freshwater > Ice > Liftoff microbial mat | place... | reverse complement strand
CCGGTCTTTGAGCGCCGCTAACATTCCGGCATGACTTCTGCCACGCACACACTTGCGGGCCCGGTTCCCCTGCAGCAAGACGCCGCCATCATTGGCCTGGTGGGGCTGGCGCATGCGGCTTCGCACTTTGGCCACCTGTTGCTGGTGCCGCTGTTTCCGGTGTTCATGGGCGAATTTGGCCTGAGCTACTCGCAGCTGGGGCTGCTGATGAGCGCGTTTTTTGTTGTCTCCGGCATCGGCCAGGTCTCGGCCGGGTTTGTGGTGGACAAGATTGGCGCGCGGCCGATGCTGTTTGGCGCACTGGGCCTGTTTGTGCTGGCTTGCCTGCTGGCCTCGCAGGTCACAGGTTACAGCGGTCTGCTGGGGGTGGCGGCGGTTGCGGGCCTGGCCAATGCCACCTTTCACCCGGTGGACTTCACCATTTTGAACCAGCGGGTGTCACCCCCGCGCCTGGGACACGCCTTCAGCGCGCACGGGCTCACCGGCAACCTGGGTTGGGCGCTGGCACCGGTGTTTTTTGTCACACTGACCAGTCTGTACAACTGGCGTACGGCTTACCTGGTGGCGGCGGTGCTGTACCTGGCCATCATCGCGCTGCTGCTGGTCAACCGTGACAAGCTCAGCACCCAGGCGGTTGCGCATCACCCCGATACGCCTGCCGAGCACAGCATGGCCTTCATGAAGCTGCCGGTGGTGTGGTGGTGTTTTGCCTTCTTTTTACTCTCAACCATGACGCTGGCGGTGGTGCAGAGCTTTTCGGTGTCGATTCTGAAGGCCATGCACGGCATCAGCTTTGAGACCGCCACCTTCACCCTCACCGCTTACATGCTGTGCGGCGCGTTGGGCATGTTGGTTGGCGGTTTTGTGGCAGCGCATTCACGCCACAGCGACAGGGTGGTGGCGCTGTCGATGACGGCTGCAGCGGTGCTGCTGGCGCTGTGCGGCACCGGCTGGTTTGGTGCAACTTTGAGCATGGTGGTGCTGGCCGCCACCGGGTTTGCGGTGGGTATTGGCGGGCCGTCGCGCGACATGATGATCAAAAAGGCCGCGCCAGCGGGTGCCACCGGCCGGGTTTATGGGCTGGTGTACTCGGGGCTGGACACCGGTTTTGCCATCTCGCCCCTGGTGTTTGGTACCTTCATGGACCGCGGTTGGTACGGCGCCACGCTGATGGGCGCGGCTGCTGTGCTGCTGCTCAGTGTGGTGGCAGCGCTTGGGGTGGGGCAGCGCACCGTGGCGCGGGCTTGAGAGTGCATCGCGCGAACCCAAGCTCTGACCTTGCGTTTAGCCGACCAGACCCAATCCCAAGCCGCGAGCGGCGGCGCGAAATTTCTCTAGCTGTTCGGTGCGAACCACCAAAGTCTGGCTGCCCGCTTGCAGGCACAGCGCGCGGGTTTGCTTGTGTTCGGCCAGCAGTTGCGCGGTGGCAGCATCGCGGCATTCAATCAGCACAGCGCTTGCGCCGAGTTTGAGCGCTGTAGCATCCTGTGCACAGCGGCTGATGAAAGACGCTGCCGTGTCAGGCAGCGGCTGGCTGTCGTGGCTTTGCAAAAAGGTCAGCAGCGTCTGGATGTCGTGGCCAGCCTCGATGGCGGCAATGGCGCGCTGCCGCTCCAGCCGCCAGCTGCCCTCTGACAGCGGCTCCGCCCAGGTCTCCAGCAGCAGCGCGGCGTCAAGCGTCAGGCTGCCGTGTACCAGTTGGATGGTCAGGCTGGGTAACACCGACAAAGCGACGGCGCTGGCCGGTGTTTGCGGCTGGTAGTTGTCAGTCTGGCCGAATACAAAGGCCCCCAGCGCATTGACGCGAAAGTAGCACAGGCCGTCGTAGCGGCTCAGAAAGGCCAGCTCATCAGTGCCCCAAAGTCGACGGAAATCTGTCAGTCCAGCGTCTTTCGGATCCACGTAAGCCACGTCGATCAGACCCAGCGTGGCGGCGTATTCAAACAGCAGCACGCGGATAAAGCGCCCCTGCAAAATCGACCAATCATGAAACCCTGCATAGCCCAGGGCGCCGTATTGACGGTCGCAGACGTAAAGCCGCCACGGGTCTTGGGTGACCTCAAACGCGTGGCCAGCCGCCTGCACAAAGCGGGAAAACTCCTCAATGTCAATCCAGACCCCACTGGGGCATTCGCTTAAAGCAGCGTCGATCTGCTCACGCCGATCGTCTGCCGCTGTCATGACCCGGCCACTGCCGCCCTGGCCCTTTATGGCATCAACCCGGCTGAATTCGTCAAACAAACTGGTGGCCACCCATTTGTTCCACAGGTTGCGAATCACCTCGGCAGGCGATGCTGCGCGCGCCTTGATGCCTGCGGGTGTGAGTGCCAGGCGCATGCCGTTGCGCTGCGCCAATTTGCCGGACTGCACCAGCATGGGCCAGGCAAAAGCCTTGATTGGACCAACTTCCTGCGCATATTTGTCGGCTTTTTCCATCAGCGGATAAAAGTCGCCCGTCGGCAGCTTGGCGGCAATCAGGCGTGTGGCGGCGCTGCTGGGTACAGCGGTTTTGTCGCTGACGCTGATGCGCTCCAGCTCAATCGCCCGCAGCAGCACGGCCAACTCGTGCAGGGCGGGCTGCTCGGTCTGGCGCTGCATCAAGCCCGCGCGATCAGGCAGCGTCGCCTGGCTCAGGATGCTGGCCGCTGCAGGCGCCGGAACAAAGTGGCGCAACCGCGCCTGCAAGTCGGGTGGGATGCCGGTGGTGGACTTACGGCGGTCGTGGTAAATGAACAAAGCCAGCCGTGTCAGACGCCCAGACGAGTGGCCACGATCGTGGGCATGGCTTTCCTGAAAACACGCCTGCGCCCGGTACTTGGCCTGAAACAGGGCCGCGTCGTAGCGCCCGGCAGGGTCGTGCGTGGCCTCGGCCACCGCCGACTTTTCCAGATCGGTCAGCGCTTGCCAAGCGGGTGTCAAACCGTCGCCCAACAAGCCGTTGCAGAGCGCGGTGATCAGCTCTTCCTTGCGGTTGCCGAGCTGAAAGCCAGGCAAGTAGGCTACGAGTTGCTTGAGCTCGTCGACGCAAAAGTTGTTCAGGGTGTCGCGCAGGTTCGGGTACACGGTGGGCTCCAGGGTCGGGTTCGGTTCGGTTACCAGGATTTTGCTTGAAATTTGTGAATTGGCTTGGGGTGCAGGTGGTTGGATGCTTTATATGCCAAATTGGCCTGTAGCCCTTTTTAAATAAGCGCAAGACGCTATACTATTGATAGCTTTTAGGGCATGCAGCCTGGTATTCCCAAGGGTTGTCAAGCGGCCCAAGCGGTTTGCGGTGCTGGCGTCAATGGTCAGCAGTCGCCCCACAAAGTCATTCGGCAGTTCGATTTCCATCCAGTCCAGCAGTTTCTGACGGCGTGCCAGATCATCCTGGCAATGACCCGCTCATCGGGCTGGTTGCGGCGTAACTCGGACAGAACTTGGGTGTCGATGAGGTAACTCTTTTGCATGCTGACCTCCTCGCTTTAAAAATCTGACCCGAAAGGTCGGAGTAGCGTTTAACGATGAGCTGAGGGTGGGGTGACAAGGCCGGTAAGACCAACCAGAAAGGACCTGACCGGTGAATTTGGCAGATCGGTTAACCAGCTGGGGCAGCGCACCGTGGCGCGGGCTTGCATCGGGCCACTCTTTTGCCAAGGCCCAGCTCGGCTTTCATCGCACAATGCGGGGCTGTGTTGACTTTATGGGTGCCTCATGATCTCTCATCCTCCCCAACTTGCCGGCCATCTGCTGGTGCAGTGCCTGATTGAACAAGGCGTGACCCACGCTTTTGGCGTGCCGGGCGAGAGTTTTCTGGCGGTGCTCGATGGCTTCTACCAGTACCGCGATCAGATCCAGTTTGTCGTGAATCGCCAGGAGGGCGGGGCCGCTTTTATGGCGGAGGCGGTGGGCAAACTCACCCGCCGCCCGGGCGTGTGTTTTGTCACGCGTGGTCCGGGTGCCACCAATGCGTCGATTGGTGTGCACACCGCGTTTCAGGACAGCACGCCCTTGGTGCTGTTTGTCGGCGATGTGGCCAGCAATGCGCGTGACCGCGAGGCGTTTCAGGAGCTCAATTACCTGAGCTTTTTTGGCCCGAGCACCCAAGGCATGGCCAAACGCGTGGAGCGTATTGATGACCCAACGCGCATCCCTGAGTACATCGCGCGCGCCTTTGCCACGGCCATGAACGGCCGTCCCGGTCCGGTGGTGCTGGTGCTGCCGGAAGACATGCTGATGCAGACGGTCACACCGCATGCCTTGACTGGCACCCTGCTGCAGGCCTTGCCGAAGGTGTTGGCAGTTGAGGGTCAAATTGGCCTTCAGCCCTTATCCCAATTGCGTGAGAAGCTCCTGAAAGCGAAGCAGCCGATGGTGATTGCAGGCGGTAGTGGCTGGTTACCCCAGGCCGCCCAAGACCTGCAGCGCTTTGCTGAAAACTGGTGCCTGCCGGTGGGCAACGCCTTTCGGTTTCAGGACACGTTTGACAACCACCACCCGCTGTATGTTGGCGATGTCGGCATCGGTCTGATCCCCAAGCTGGCGCAGCGTATCAAGGACAGCGACCTGATTCTGGCCATCGGTTGCCGGCTGGGCGAGATCACCAGCGGTGGCTACACCCTCATCGAGTCGCCCCGGCCACGCCAGACGTTGCTGCACATTCACCCCAGCGCCGAGGAACTTAACCGCGTCTTCCAGGCTGATCTGGCGATTCAGGCCAGCGTGGCGAGCGCCGCCGCCGCGCTGAAAGACCTGAGCGCCCCGGCCAGCTTTCCGTGGGCACGCTGGTCGGCCGCCTGCCACGCCGATTACCTGGCCAATCTGCAGCCCAGCGTCATCAAGGACTTGCCCGCCGACACCGCCCAGGGCGTCGTCAATATGCCTGCCATCATCGCCACGCTGCAAAAGCATTTGCCGCAGGATGCGGTGCTGACCAACGGCGCGGGCAACTTTGCCAGCTGGTTGCACCGCTTTTACCGCTACCGCGGTCTGGCCAAAGGCTTTAAAACCCAGTTGGCGCCAACCAATGGCGCCATGGGCTACGGCGTGCCTGCCGGTATTGCGGCAGCTCTCACCACGGGGCGCACGGTGTTCACCCTCACCGGTGACGGCGACTTTTTGATGAACGGTCAGGAGTTGGCCACGGCCGCGCAACACGGCGTCAAGACCATCATCCTGCTGCTGAACAACGGCATGTTTGGCACCATTCGCATGCACCAGGAGCGTGAGTTCCCGCAACGTGTGTCGGGCACGCCGCTGCGAAACCCGGATTTTTCTGCGCTGGCGCAGGCTTACGGTTACGCCGGTGTGCGCATCAGCCACACCGAACAGTTCGAGCCCGAGCTGCTGGCCGCGCTGGCGCGAGAGCAGGGCACCTTGATCGAACTGATGCTGGAACCCGAGGCCATCACCACCCGGGGCAGCCTCAATGCCATCACCGAAGCGGCAATGGCACGCACGCTGGACCGACGTTAAATACTATGATAAATATAGCTATTAGCCCTTGTGAATAAGGGGCTTGACCCTGTTTTACCAAAAAAAATAGCTTGACGCCTAGTCGTTTCAATACGGATTTGGTAAGGTCGGTTCTGCTTTGGGGAGGGTCGCAACCGGCCCGCGCGCCAGACCCATACAGGGCCGGTGTCATTTTGTCGTAGCCCACCGCGCAGAAGTTGAAGCAGGTGCGCAGTATCTTCACGAGCTTGACCAGTATCCCTGGGCCACATCGCAGGAGCAGTTCCTGAAGAAGATTTTTCCGCCAACAAAGATGCGCTCCAATCAAACTGAGGCGTTCTAGGTGAGTTAAGCAGCGCTTGACAACGCCGTATTGGAACTGCAAGGCTCTGGTCGGGTGTTGTATAAGTGTTCGCGCTTGAACCTAGCGGACGGCGCTCAGACGTTGTCGCGCATCAGGTCCATCAGCAGACCATGGCGCAGACCGCCCTGTGCCTGCTCCAGCCGGGTGATGTCCAGCAGCGCAAACAGCGCTCGCAACACACTCAAGCCGCCGCCAATGATGGCTTTGCGGTCCTCGCGCAGCCCCATCATGCTGAGCTGACCAGCACTGTGGGCCAGCAGCAGTTTATCCAGCAGCCAGTCCAAGCCCTCCTGGCTGAGATGTCCGGCTGGCCATCCAGCGGCGGCCAAAACGTCGACGACGGCGTTCACTGTGCCCGCTGAGCCATAGGCCACATCCCATTGGTGCGGCCCACAAAACCCACAGGCTGGGGCAAGTACCGCCTTGGCAGCGTCTTCGGCTACGGCAAAGGCCGCTGCGGTCAAATCGCCATCAGGAAAATACAGCATGGACCAGACAACGCTGCCCACGGGGTAAGACGCCATCTGTTGCGGGCGGACACCGTTACCAACAATCAATTCGGTGGAGCGCCCGCCAATATCGATGACCAGGCGGCGCTCATCAACGTCAGGCAGCGCTTGCACCACGCCCTGGTAGATCAGGCGGGCCTCTTCGTCCCCAGAAATGGTCTCGATCTGGAAACCCAGCAGTTCGCTGGCTTGGTTGAGAAATTCATCGCGGTTGCGGGCTTCGCGCAGGGTTTGTGTGGCAACCGCGCTCACCGCCTGCGGGGAAAACGCGCGCAACCGTTCACCAAATCGCGCCATGCAGTCCCAGCCTTTGCGCATGGCCTGACGCGTCAACTGCGACTGATTGTCCAGCCCGTTGCCCAGGCGTACGGTTTCTTTCAGGTAGTCCGAGCGGGCGAACTGGCCAGCGGCTGCATGACCAATTTCAAGGCGAAAACTGTTCGAGCCCAAATCCACCGCCGCCAAGCGCGTTCCATCTTGCATGTTGAAGTTTTAAGTCGTTTCAGGCTGCCAGCATAGCATCCGAAACAACTGCGCTGCGGACTGACGCCGCTTGACGCGCAGGGGTCAGCGCTGATCCGCACTGAGTCAGGCTTTTGCAGGCGGCTGGGGTGGGGTGTTGGCTGCGTTGAACTCCTGGACCAAGGTGCTGGAGTCGATCAGGCGTAGTTTGCTGGCGTAGTGCCTGTCCAGCCGCCATTCGTCCAGTATTTCCAGGGCCAGCTCAAAGCGCTTGTCATCGAGTTTGTACAGTTGGGCAACCGAGATGCTGGTTTCGCTCTCAAGCGCCAACACCAGTGCGGCAATGATTCGTGCTGTTGGATCGCCAGGATTGGCTTCAATGAGTTTGCGGGCTTTCTTGATGGCAAGCATGTAAATTTCCAATGGCTATGGTTAATGCGGATGTCCGAAAGGCCACCTAATCTGAGTGGAGCCAGCACAGAACGCGGTTTAAATCTATCAAGGGTAGCTCATCACCGGCGGAATTTTGATGACGATGGCGTGACAGCTGCGTGAAGTGTTCACAGCGTCAGGCGCGCACACCTGTGAGTTGTCACAATCCTGACACATTGATGTCTTAAATTCTGTCTTGTGCAGGAAGCGTCTCCTGATTTTTGGTCTCAACTTTTATAGGATCTTTCATGATGTCATACGCAGTCAAGTCAGTTTTAGCAACCTCTAGCCTAGCCCTTTTGGGCGCTCTGTCGGTCTCCAGCCTGGCCAATGCCCAGGAAATCACTGGCGCAGGCGCCAGCTTTCCAGCACCTCTGTACTCCAAGTGGGCGGCTGACTACAACAAGGCCACCGGTGTCAAGGTGAACTACCAGTCGGTGGGCTCGGGCGCTGGCATCAAACAGATTGATTCCAAAACAGTGGACTTCGGCGCGTCCGACATGCCCCTGACAGATGATGTGCTGGCGAAAAAAGATCAGTTCCAGTTTCCTACGGTGATCGGTGGCACCGTGCCGGTGGTCAATATCAAAGGTATTGCCGCAGGGCAAATGAAGCTTGACGGTCAGGTTCTAGGTGATATTTACCTAGGCAAGATCACCAAGTGGAACGACGCTGCCATCAAGGCCCTGAACCCTAGCCTGGCGCTGCCAGATGCTGACATTGCCCCGGTGCGCCGCGCTGATGGGTCGGGTACCACTTTCAACTTCACCAACTATCTGAGCAGTGTCCACCCCGAGTGGAAAACCAAGGTGGGCGAAGGCACCGCGGTGAACTGGCCAGTGGGTGCAGGTGGCAAAGGCAACGAAGGCGTGGCCTCGTTCGTCAACCGCCTGCCCAATTCAATTGGCTACGTGGAATATTCCTACGTCAAGCAAAACAAAATGACTTACGTCATGATGAAAAACAAGGACGGTGCTTTTGTTGAGCCGAGCGAAGAGGCTTTCAAGGCTGCTGCTGCCGGTGCTGACTGGAACAAAACTTTCTATCAGTTGATCGTCAATCAGCCTGGCAAGGGCACTTGGCCCATTTCTACGGCGACCTTTATCCTGATGCACAACGTGCAGGACAAACCCGCCAACGCCACCGAAGCCTTCAAGTTTTTTGCCTGGGCGTTTAAGAACGGCGACAAAGCTGCTGGTGATCTGGACTATGTTGCACTGCCTGATTCAGTGGTTGCCACCATCGAAAAGGGTTGGACCAATGTCAAGGATGCTTCCGGTAAGCCGGTTGCTTTGAAGTAATGTGTGGTTGGGCCTGGGTTTGCCGGCAGAAGGAGAATTAAACGTGGCAGCTACACTTTCGCCAAGGGCATCCTCAGGCCCAACACCAACTATGGTTTCGCGTGACATGATCAAACCTCCACCGATAAAACAGGCGCGTTCAGGCCCATTGGCCGACCGCATCTTTGGCTGGCTGGCCCAGGGGGCGGCATGGTTGACGCTGGGAACGCTGTTGGCCATTTTGGTGTCGCTCACCATCAGTGCCTGGCCAGCCATCCAGAAATATGGGCTCGGCTTTTTGACTTCTACCACCTGGGATCCGGTCAAAGAGGATTTTGGTGGCCTGGTGATGATTTATGGCACGTTGATGACCTCATTCATCGCGCTGTTGATTGCCGTGCCGGTCAGTTTTGGTATTGCATTGTTTTTGACCGAGTTGTCACCTGCATGGCTGAAACGGCCCTTGGGAACAGCTATCGAGTTGCTGGCGGCCATTCCGTCCATCGTTTACGGCATGTGGGGTTTGCTGGTCTTTGGCCCGATTCTGGCCACTTACGTGCAGCAGCCGCTACAAAAAATGTTCAAGGGCGTTCCCTACCTGGAAGCGCTGTTTTCTGGTCCACCCGTCGGCATCGGCATTTTGTCCGCGGGCATTATTTTGGCGATCATGATTATTCCGTTCATCGCGGCCGTGATGCGCGATGTGTTTGAGGTGACGCCGACTTTGCTGAAGGAATCCGCTTACGGGCTAGGGGCCACCACTTGGGAAGTGGTTTCCACGGTGGTGCTGCCTTACACCAAAGCGGGTGTGGTTGGCGGCATCATGTTGGGTTTGGGGCGTGCCATTGGGGAAACCATGGCGGTGACGTTTGTGATTGGTAATTTCAACCAGCTTGACTCGCTGAGCCTGTTTCAGGCAGCCAACAGCATCACCTCAGCGTTGGCCAACGAATTTGCCGAGGCCGGCGAAGGGCTGCACCAGGCATCACTGATGTATCTGGGCCTCATCCTGTTTTTCATCACCTTTGTGGTGTTGTCGTTGTCCAAGCTGTTGCTATCGCAACTGCGCAAGGGCGAAGGAGCTAAGACATGACCACCAGTGAAACACTGTTGCAAGCGCAAGAACTCGCGCAAATGCGTGCCAGCCGCTATGCCAAACGCAAGACGGTCAATATCGTCGCGCTGGTGTTGTCGCTCTCGGCCATGGCCTTTGGTTTGTTCTGGTTGTTCTGGATTTTGTATGAAACCGTGCGGTTGGGCACCGCCGGGCTGACCATCGCCACTTTAACGCAGATGACCCCAGGGCCCAATGATCAGGGTGGCCTGCTCAACGCGATTTACGGCTCTTTCCTGATGGTGATGTTGGCGACGTTTGTCGGCACGCCCATCGGGGTGATGGCGGGCATCTATCTTGCCGAGTTCAACACCAAAGGCTGGCTCGCCAACACCACGCGGTTTGTCAACGATATTTTGTTGTCTGCGCCATCGATTGTGATTGGACTGTTTGTTTATTCTGTGGTGGTGTCCCGGTATAAATCGTTTTCGGGCTATGCCGGCATCCTGGCGCTGGCGCTGATCGTGATCCCCGTTGTGATCCGCACCACTGAAAACATGTTGCAGTTGGTACCGCCGGGCCTGCGTGAAGCGGCTTACGCCCTGGGTGCACCCAAGTGGAAGGTGATTTTGAGCATCACCATGCGAGCGGCTCGAGCCGGGGTGGTGACCGGCGTGCTGCTGGCAGTAGCGCGGATTGCGGGTGAGACAGCACCGTTACTGTTTACCGCCCTGAGTAACCAGTTCTGGACTTCCAATCTGAGCGGACCTATCGCCAGCCTGCCGGTTACCATCTTTAAATTCGCTATGAGCCCCTATGAAAACTGGCAGCAACTGGCTTGGGCCGGTGTGTTTTTGATCACTCTTGCGGTGCTGGGGCTGAATATTCTGGCGCGGGTGTTAACGCGCCAAAAGATCTAAGCTCGCTAATAAACTCTATCCATAAGGCTTGCAAACCATGCTGATCGACACTGAAAAAGTATCCCCTGCCAAGATCGCGGTGAAAAACCTTGATTTTTACTATGGCAAATTTCATGCGCTCAAAAATATCAACCTGGATATTCCTGAAAAGAAAGTCACGGCATTTATCGGTCCGTCGGGCTGTGGCAAGTCCACACTGTTGCGGGTTTTTAACCGTATGTTTGAGTTGTATCCCGAGCAGCGCGCCCAAGGCGAAGTCGTGCTGGATGGCGAGAACCTGCTGACCAGCAAACAAGACGTGGCTTTGCTGCGTGCCAAGGTTGGCATGGTGTTTCAAAAACCGACGCCGTTTCCGATGTCGATCTTTGACAACATTGCTTTTGGCGTCAAACTGTTCGAGAACCTGAGCGCGACCGACATGGAAGAGCGGGTGGAGTGGGCCTTGCGCAAATCGGCACTTTGGAATGAAGTCAAGGACAAGCTCAAGCAAAGCGGCTCCAGCCTGTCTGGCGGTCAGCAGCAGCGGCTATGTATTGCGCGCGGTGTGGCCATCAAGCCTGAAGTTCTTTTGTTGGACGAACCTTGCTCTGCGCTGGACCCGATCTCAACCGCCAAGGTGGAAGAATTGATCGTTGAGCTCAAGCAGGATTACACCGTGGTCATCGTTACCCACAACATGCAGCAGGCAGCGCGCTGCAGCGATTTCACCGCTTACATGTATCTTGGTGACCTGATGGAGTTTGGCGCCACTGAGCAAATTTTCTTCAAGCCGAACCGGCAGGAAACTGAAGACTACATCACCGGCCGGTTTGGCTAGTCACCTTTGAGGTAAACCCATGTCTGATAAACACTTGTCTTCCCAATTTGACAGCGAATTGGGTTCCGTTTCTTCGCGTGTCATGGAGTTGGGTGGTCTGGTGGAGTCGCAAATCCGACAGGCCATCTACGCCCTGTCGGAATTCAGCGTTGAAGTCGCCAACCAGGTCACCGCTGCCGAGGCCAAAGTCAATGCGATGGAAATCGAAATTGACCGCGAACTCTCCAGCATCATTGCCCGGCGCCAACCCACCGCCCGCGATCTGCGCTTGCTTATCGCCATCTCCAAGGCCACCGCCAATCTGGAACGGGTGGGTGATGAAGCCGAAAAAATCGCCCGCATGGTCTTGTCCATCATTGGTACTGGCGCGCCGCGCGCTTTGCCATCGCTGGAGCTCAGGGTGGCTGCCGATCTGGCATCGGGCTTGCTGCGCAAGGCATTGGATGCTTTCGCCCGACTCGACACCGCCGCAGCGCTGGCTATTCTGAAGGAAGATGACCTGATCGACAAAGAGTTCGACGGTTTTGTGCGCAAGCTGATCACCTACATGATGGAAGATCCGCGCATGATCTCACCCAGCCTTGACTTGCTGTTTCTGGCCAAGGCCATCGAGCGCATTGGCGACCATGCCAAAAACATTGCCGAGTTGATCATCTACATTGTCAAGGGTGCTGATGTGCGGCATTCGCCTTTGGACCAGATCGAGCTGGTGGTGAAATGAGGCGAGTGCCCGCTGTTCTGATCGTGGAGGACGAACCAGCGATTGCTGAGTTGATCTCGGTGAATTTGCGCCACAGCGGTTTTCGGCCCATATGGGCGATGGATAGCTTGACCGCCCAGGCTGAGCTGGATGCGGTTCTACCAGACGTGATATTGCTGGACTGGATGCTGCCAGGCGAGTCTGGGCTTGTCCTGGCCAAACGCTGGCGGGCACATCCGCGCACCAAAGACGTGCCGATCATCATGCTTACTGCGCGCGGCGACGAGCCTGACCGGGTGGCCGGGCTGGACGCTGGCGCTGACGATTACATCAGCAAGCCTTTTTCGACCAAGGAACTGCTGGCACGCATTCGCGCGGTGTTGCGCCGCCGTGCCCCGGAGCAGGAGGCTACGCTGGTGATCATGGGGCAACTCAGCCTGGATGCTGCGACCTACCGGGTCGCGTTTGATGATCAGCCAGTGAAGCTGGGCCCCACCGAGTTCAAGTTGCTGCACTATTTGATGACCCATGCCGAGCGCGTGCACAGCCGCTCGCAGCTGCTGGACCAGGTCTGGGGTGACCATGTGTTCATTGAAGAACGCACAGTTGATGTGCATGTCAAGCGCCTGCGCGAAGCCCTTGGCGAACGTGCAGCGGCAATGCTTGAGACTGTGCGCGGCGCAGGCTACCGTATGACCACACAGGCTCAGGGGGTGGTGAGTGTCCCGCCAGCGGCGTAGCCTTTAAGACACCGCCTCGCTTGATGTTTTTTCGAATTGTCAGTTTTTTGGTTGTCCAGTTGCTGGGGGCAGGCCTGGGACTGTGGTTGGGACTGTCCTGGACTGACCGCTACGTGGATGCGCTGTGGGGGGCTTTGCTGGCAGCCACTCTTTGGTTTGTGCTGGATAGCGTGCGTGCCGGGCGTGCCTTGGCTTGGCTGATACCCGAAAGGCCCCCGCTGTTGCCGCTGAAATCCGGCGTCTGGGGCGAAGCGCTGGAGCGCACGCAGCGCTTGTTACGCAACAAAGACAACCTCATCAATGACAGCAACACCCGTCTGCAGGATTTTCTGTTGGCGTTGCAGGCCTCTCCCAACGGGGTCATTTTGTTGGATGGTGAGAGCCGTATCGAGTGGTGCAACCATACCGCCGCAACCCACTTTGGTCTGGACGCAGTGCGTGACTTGGCGCAAGTCATTGGCAATCTGGTACGTGACCCGGGATTTGTCTCCTATCTCGCCGTAAAACAGTTTGACCGGGAGCTGCTGATGTCTGGGCGCGAGAGCGCGGCAACGCGCCCGGTTCGCCTGTCGGTGCAGCTTTACCCTTATGGCGGTGGTCGCATGTTGCTGCTGTCGCGCGACGTGACAGCCGTCGAGCAGGCTGAAGCCATGCGGCGCGATTTTGTCGCCAATGTTTCGCACGAAATTCGCACACCCCTAACGGTGTTGAGCGGTTTTGTGGAAACCCTGCAGACGCTGGAACTCGAGCCGTTGGAGCGAGACAGTTACCTCGACCTGATGGCGCAGCAGGGGCGGCGCATGCAAAGCCTGGTAGATGATTTGCTAACACTCTCCAAACTCGAAGGCAGCCCCAGCCCGGGGGTGGATGTTTGGAGCGCGGTACCCAACCTGTTGCGGCAACTGGAACAGGACGCCCATTCGCTGACGCGTGTGATCAACATTGACGGCAAAGCTTTACATGACCTGAAGTTTGAATGTCTTTTTCAGGGCGAGATCGCCGGGGTGGCGGCTGAGCTGCACAGTGCGATGGGTAATCTGGTGAGCAACGCTATTCGCTACACACCACCAGGGGGTCAAATTTGGGTCAGTTTCAAGCGTTTGCCAGGCGGTCAGGCTACTTTCGAAGTGCGTGACTCCGGCGCCGGCATTGCGCCGGAGCACTTACCTCGCCTGACCGAGCGCTTTTACCGGGTTGATCGCAGCCGCTCGCGTGAAACAGGCGGCACTGGTTTGGGATTGGCGATTGTGAAGCATGTGGCGCAGCGCCATGGCGGTACTTTGACTATTGAAAGTCGGCTGGGCAAAGGCTCCAGTTTTCGGATCACCTTTCCGGCAGAGCGCTTGCGAGAAGCAGCTTACTGAGCCTGCCGCTCGAAGATATACACTTTTTCGTCGCGGTCTGCTGGGTGCCGGATAGTTGCTCGCAACAGCCAGGGTTTACCGGATACAAAGCCCGCAGTGGTTCGGGGATCTTCACCGTCAGCGATCAGCCAAGGGCAGTTGGCGCCTGTTTCTGAAGGTCTGAGTGGCATTTGCCCGTGAAACTTGAAGGCGGCCATCTGACTGCGGCTCAGCCCCAGTGTGGAAACACAGACCGGATTGGCTGGCAAAACGGTGGCTGCCTGCTGCACCAATGGGGCATAACTGCGCACGAAGTCCAGCAGCGGCAACCATAGGGTCATGAGCAGCAGCCAGCTCAGGGCTGCACCGCCAGCCGGTAAAACCACACTTTTCCAAAGCGTTGCGCGGTGCCGGCCTACACGCCATTTCACCAGCCAAGCCCATGTCAAGCTTGCTCCTGCCGCTGTCAAAAATGGTGCCAATGAAAAGCTGTGAACAAAGCCTGGGGCAAGCCGCGCGACATTCATGGCGGGCTGCGCTGGAACCCCGGTTTGCATCGAGATCCACACCACCCAGATGATCACGGCGCAGCCGCTGAAAAAGATCAGCGTGAACCAGTCAATCAAAGCGCCCACGCTTCGCTCCAGCGTAGGCAGTGCGAAGGCCGCCAGCGCCGCCAGTGTCGGCAACGCTAGCAACAAGGAGCGCTGCGCCGAACTGGTGGTGAGGGTTGCTGCAACCGCCACCAGTACAAACCACAGCGGCAGCCACAAATGTCGGCTGCTCAGACGTGCGCCCAGCAACTGATGTCGCCAGCGCCACAGTGTCCAGATCGCCAGCGGCCAGGCTGGCCAGGCAAACCAAAGGAAAAGACGCCCCATGCTTTGCCAGTCGACCCAATCTGCCCTGGGTAGCTGAATGCGCCACTGCCAGAGATTCAGCCATGTGGCAAGCGTCGCGCAGAGCAGGGTGATGCCCAGCAAGCCAGCAGCCCGGCGTTTTTGGCGCTGTGGCTCAGCTGACTCCGAACCGGATTCCAGCAGGTAGATGGCGGCGCAGCCTGTGCCCAGCGCCATGGCCATGCTTGGGGCACCAGAGAGGGTCAGGCCTACCAGGCCAACGACGGCAGCCAGGCCGGGGGTGTAGGCCCTGTAGGGTAGCGCCGCTGTGGCATAAAAGAGCAGCGCAGTCAAAGACAGCTGCGCCAGTGCCGGCGTGGTCTCATGACCCAATTGGGCCAGCCCCAGGCAGGCGATAAGCGCCAGCAAGCCACCGTCAGCGATGGCGCGCGCATAGTCAGTTGGTTGGGCCTCACCACCGAAGGCAAACGCCACCGGTTGAGCCAGTGGGCTACGGGCCAGGTAGTAAACCCCATACCAGGTGGCCACCAGCGTCGTCGTCAGCATCAGCATGAACGGCAAGCGAGCCGCCCAGTCGGCACTAAGCCAAGTTGGGGCAATTTGTATCGCCCAGGCGCCTAGCCAGTACGGCAGCAGGGCGTCGACACCCGGGCTGAGTCCACCCAATGTTGGGCGCCACCAATCAGCCGTGCCACGGGCCAGTTCCAGCATGTAGCCTAGGGCGGTGATGTCCTCACGCTTCCATGGGCCACGCCCCAAAAAACCCGGCAGCACATACGCGGCACAAAACATCCACAGTGCCAGCCGCGGCAAGCGTCCGACAGCGTCTTGTGCAACGATGGCTGGGGTGGGCTGGTTCATAAGTTAAGCTGGGCGCAGGGTGTTGTCGTGATTGTGCAAAGAAAAAGGCAGCTCGGAATGACCCGGCTGCCTTTGGCAGAGCGCAAAAAAGTGCTTACTTGGCAGCGGTTTTGCCGAAGCGATTGCGGAAGCGCTCCACGCGGCCACCCATGTTGTCCACCGATTTTTGCGTGCCGGTGTAGAAGGGGTGCGACTCGCTGGAGGTGTCGAGTTTGTACAAAGGCAGTTCACGGCCGTCTTCCAGGGTGATCTTCTCTTTGGCGCTGACACAAGAGCGGGTGACGAATTTGAAACCGTTGGACAAGTCCTGGAAGCAAACTTCGCGGTAATTGGGGTGAATGCCTTTTTTCATGTGTTTTCCATCAGTTGCGTTAGCCGCGTCAGCCCTTGCACAAACCCGATGTGCAATTCAAAGCCGCTCGTACTTATCGCGAAAAGCCTCAGATTATAAACCAGCCAAATGATTAGCCGCCCCGACGCATCATGTCGAAAAACTCGCTGTTGTTCTTGGTGGCCTTCATTTGTTTTAAGACCATTTCCATGGACTCTATTTCGTCCATGTTGTATAAAAACTGACGCAGGATGCGGGTTTTTTGAAGAATTTCAGGCTGCAACAGCAATTCTTCGCGACGGGTGCCGCTGCGGTTGAGCTGGATGGACGGGAACACACGTTTCTCGTACAAGCGGCGGTCCAGGTGGATTTCAGAGTTACCGGTGCCCTTGAACTCTTCAAAAATCACTTCGTCCATGCGGCTGCCGGTGTCGATCAGCGCGGTGGCGATGATGGTCAAGGAACCGCCTTCTTCGACGTTGCGTGCGGCACCAAGGAAGCGCTTGGGGCGTTGCAGCGCGTTGGAATCCACACCGCCGGTCAGCACCTTGCCACTCGACGGCACCACGTTGTTGTAAGCACGGGCCAGTCGGGTGATGGAATCCAGCAGAATCACCACGTCCTTTTTCAACTCGACCAGGCGCTTGGCGCGCTCGATCACCATCTCGGCCACATGCACGTGGCGCGCAGCGGGTTCGTCAAATGTAGAGGCAATCACCTCGCCTTTGACGGTACGCTGCATCTCGGTCACTTCTTCTGGTCGCTCATCAACCAGCAACACCATCATGTGAATTTCAGGGTAGTTGGCCGAAATGGCGTGGGCAATGTGCTGCATCATCACCGTTTTGCCGCTCTTGGGCGGTGCCACCAACAGGGCGCGCTGGCCTTTGCCGATGGGGGCGATGATGTCAATGATGCGCCCGGTGATGTTTTCCTCACCCTTGATGTCGCGCTCCAGCTTCATCTGCTTGTTGGGAAACAAAGGCGTCAGGTTTTCAAACATCACCTTGTGTTTGTTTTCCTCGGGGCCGCCGCCATTGACCTTTTCCAGCTTGTTCAGGGCAAAGTAGCGCTCGCCGTCTTTCGGGGTGCGCACTTCGCCTTCAATCATGTCCCCGGTGTGCAGGTTGAAGCGGCGCACCTGGCTGGGGCTGATGTAGATGTCATCCGTGCTGGCGGTGTAGCTGGTGTCGGGGCTGCGCAGGAAACCAAAGCCGTCGGGCAGGATTTCGAGCACACCGTCGGCAAAAATCTGCTCACCCGCGCGGGCACGCTTTTTGATGATGGCAAACATCAACTCCTGTTTGCGCATGCGCCCGGTGTTTTCAATCTCAAGATCTTCAGCTTGCTTGAGGACTTCTGACACGTGCAGTGCCTTGAGTTCATTTAAATGCATGGAGTGACGCTGTGAAGGAGGGGAGGTGCAAAAAAGGGGGAGGGTTGGCGGCTGGACTTATTGTGTTGAAGTCGCATGAGCCTGTGCCGCAGACTTTGCGTAACCCTTGATGGGGGCTAGCAAGTTGCGTAATTATGACAGGAAAAAAACCGGGTTTGACGCGCCGGGCACGCGGCAGGCCCGCTGAGGCCAGCCTTCACAAAGGCATCAAACCAGTTGCTGGTCGATGAAAGCGGTGAGTTGTGACTTGCTCAGGGCGCCGACCTTGGTGGCGGCGAGCTGGCCGCCCTTGAACAACATCAGCGTTGGAATGCCGCGGATGCCAAACTTGGCAGGAATGTCGCGGTTTTCGTCCACATTCATTTTGGCGATCTGCACTTTGCCTTCATAAGCGATCGATACTTCGTCCAGAATCGGCGCGATCATTTTGCAGGGGCCACACCACTCAGCCCAGTAGTCCACCAGCACCAGGAGACTGGATTGGAGGACATCGCTTTCGAACGACGCGTCAGACACATGTTTGATCAGTTCACTGGCCATGTTTTTTCCTGTTGAATATTAAAAGTATCGACTGATGAAATTGTGACAGACATTTTAGAAAGTTGTTAGACCAATGAAGCATGTGATTGTGGTGGGCGCTGGCCCTGCTGGCCTGATGGCTGCCAGTGTGTTAGCGCGCAATGGTGTGGCTGTGAGTGTGTATGACGCCATGCCCAGCGTTGGGCGCAAGTTTTTACTGGCTGGCAAAGGCGGGCTGAATCTGACCCATTCGGAGCCAGCCGACCGGTTTGCAGCACGCTACGGCGAGCGGCGCCCCCAGTTGGAGGCCATCTTCAACACCCTGGATGCGGCGGGCATACGCACTTGGGCGCAGGCGCTGGGGATTGAAACCTATGTTGGCAGCTCCGGGCGGGTGTTCCCGGTGGATATGAAGGCTGCGCCCCTGTTGCGCGCCTGGCTGCACCAGCTTCGCCATCCGCAAAGTGGCTCTGCCGTGCAATTTCTCATGCGCCATCGCTGGACCGGATGGCGCACCGATGGTGTGGATGCCACCCACCTGCAGTTTGAGACCCCAGAAGGCCCCAAAAACGTGCAGGCCGATGCCGTGGTGTTGGCCCTGGGCGGTGGCAGCTGGGCGCGCCTGGGTTCCAACGGCGCCTGGGTGCCCTGGTTGCGTGACAAAGGTGTGGCGGTGGCACCGCTGCTGCCCGCCAATTGCGGCTTTGACGTGCAAGGCGGCTGGAGCAGCTACTTTGCCAGCCGCTTTGCCGGGCAGCCGTTCAAGTCGGTGGCGATCAAGCTGACCACCGCCAACGGGGTGAGCTTTCAGCGCCGCGGCGAGTTTGTGGCCACCGAGACCGGTGTTGAGGGCAGTCTGATCTACGCTGTCGCGCACCTGCTGCGCGACGACATCATCGCCCGGGGCGAGGTGACGTTTGCACTGGACTTGTTGCCGGACCGCTCCGCCGAGTGGGTGCTGGCCGAGGTGTCGCACCCACGCGGTACGCGCTCGCTCTCAAGCCATCTGAAGAGTCGTTTGCACATTGATGGCATCAAGGCGGCGATTTTGCATGAGCGTCTATCCAAAGAGCAGATGCATGACCCAGCGCAGTTGGCCACTGCCATCAAGGCCTTGCCGGTGACATTGCAGGCCACGCGACCCATCGACGAGGCCATCAGCACCGCTGGCGGCGTGCTGTTTGAAGCCATGAACCCGCAACTCATGCTGGAGGCGCTACCGGGTGTCTTTTGCGCCGGTGAGATGCTCGACTGGGAGGCCCCCACCGGCGGCTACCTGCTCACCGCCTGCCTGGCCAGTGGTGCTCATGCGGGGCAGGGTGTGCTTGAGTATTTACAAGTAAAATAGCCTTCTAGCCCTTATGTCATAAGCGCCAATAGCTATATTATTTGTAGCTATTGGCGAACCTTCGACTTATTGCGCTACGCAGCCGCCATCCATATTCCAGGCTGCGCCGCGTGCGCCGTTGTTGATCAACCAGGACGACATCACGGTGACGAGTCTGCCCGCTGGGCGTGAGCTGGCTTGCACGGTACGGTGACAAGATCACAGGGCAACAAGCGAACTTCAATGGCTTGCGGCGGAACGCTGGCCGACCAGGCTTGGCGCAAGCAGGCCACCAGACGGCGACCGGCCCCCTCGCAGGCATCACGGTCTTCCTCGTGTAACAGGAAAAAATCGTTTTTCAGATTTGGGTCTGGTATGAGCGTCCAGCCGCGTTATACAAAAGTCATCCACGTCTCAAACGCATCCCGCGTCCGGCCATCGGGGAGAAGTCGGGTTGGCCAACTTCCGCCATGCTGAGCGTTTATGAAGTAACACTCGTCGCCCACAAAACCAAATTCCAGAAGGCTACCGGGCGGCAACACAGGCACCAGAGGAAGCCTTGACAGGTGTTGCAGCGCAGGCCGTAGCGGCTCGAACTGATGCCAACCCGCGGGCTGAAGCTCATAGACCTGCAAGTCGAGATCGGCCGCCTCAACCTCGCGCCACATGGCAAACAGGTCAGCCTCGTACTGAGCACGTTCAAAGTGCAGCTCCAGCCCTCTGCCACACCGGGGCATGTCGGGGTGGATGTGAATGTCGTATTTTTCCCAGTCCAGATACCAGACGATCAGGTCAGCGCCGGGGTGCGACACATAGACACATTCGTTGATCTCAGCGTCCGGGCCATACCCACAACTGGAGGTCAGCACGTCATACCCACCTGGCGTTTTGGCGCTATACAGCAGTTGCACCAAGTCAAGTACCACCTCGGTGTCCGCAGGTTCCAGCCAGGGCATGCTTGGCAAAAAGCGGATGATTTGCTCGTTGCCCACATCGGGTTGCTTGGCATCGGTGTACATCAACAGCTCCCGGTCGAGCTTCCAGCCCAAGCGCGTAGGCAGGGGTACCGGGTCAGGTGCGGGTGTAGTGGTAGCTGGCATGGTCAATTGGCTTGGAATCAGAAGACTGCAGGTCTGTGTTCAGCAGGGCCAATGCTATGCTTTAAAAAGCATGCTGTCTTTTAAAAATATGGGCTAGAGCATATTTTCATTCCTGACTTTAGCCTCAGTCGGCTCCTTGTTAGCGATCCCGCGGGCGGCGTTTTGGCTTATCGGTGGGTAGCCGGCTGGTGAGTTTCTGGTACATCTCGAAAAGGAAGGCCACGCGCTCGGCGTCGCTTTTATAGTTTTTTTTGCCACCGCTGGCCTCGTAGACCTTGTCCACGGCGGCGTCGAGTTTCTGGTGCGCCTTGAGCAACTCGGGCGGCATGGTCAGGGGGTCATACAAATCCGCCAGTGTGGCAGGCTGCGGCCCGGACTGGAACTGGGCGCGGGCATCGAGCACGGCTTGCGCTGCAGTTTCAATAGCTGCTTGCGCTTTATCTATATGGGCTAGAGGCTGATTTTACTCTGAACTTTGTGCTAGATCGGGCCAGGGGAAGTTGTTGTAGACGATGGTGTTGGAGTAGCGGTAGTCGCTTTTCAGACGACCGCAGGTAAAACGCATCCATGCGGTGTGCATGGTGCATGACAGGATGCCAAAGTGGAAAAGGGTGGCGTCAGGCAAGCTGTAAACCAGATTGCTGACGATGACTTCTGCACTGATGAAGCCAATGGGCACGTAAGTTCGCCGTTCGGATGACACGCTGGGAACCAGCAGGTAGTCGCTTTGCGGCTGTCGTAATTCCGCAAACAAAGCGGGTACTTTCGCGTTTTCACGCGTCGCCACCTTTGAACTCGCTGCTCGCATAGCTTTGACAGCTTGCACGCGTCGCATGACTTCTGGCAATTGCCGAAGCTCGCTGGGCGGACAATCGACGAGCCACAAGCACCAACGCGCTGTCCCATTGATAAATTCGTCGGCACCCAGGAATGGTCGAACCCACTTTTCGGCTTTTGGTTCAATGACGATGAGGCGGTTTTTATCCTCATCGGACAAAACCAAATTGCCTGCATCGGTTGGCTTGCTGCCATTTACCAACTCGGTAACCTCACAAATCGGTGTTCGACGCTTACTGAGCGCCACATTTGGCGCATCGACCAAATAAGGGTTGATATTGGCTACCGCAACCGCGTGTGGGGCACCTCGGATGTCGTCGTATTCAAAAATGACTTTGTCTGGTCGGTCTTGCAAGCCAAAGCCGATGATGACGCAATGGACAGCGGCGTTGCCCAAGGCTTCGTTGCTCCAGCTGAATGTGCGGTGCGCAAAGTGGATGTGCACACCCTGCGCCAGCAGCCAACTCCACAACACGCCTACCTGTTCACCTTGGGTGATGCTGTTGGTCGAGACAAAGGCGCACCGGCCTTGGCTGTCTGGCAGAGCCAACTCCTGAGGTGTGGGTGGTGCGGATGTCGGGGGCGATTTCAAAAAGCGAAGCGTATGAGGCCCCGGCATCTGCGCCGCCCGCGCCGGTGCGGCCACATGCAAATACTGCGCCGCTTTCACATACCAAGCTGCAACATAGTCTAGGTCTCCTGCGCCATTGATCCCGTGCATCACCAGTTCAAGGTCCGTCTTTTGGCCTTTGGACTGGTAGGACTTGCCCAAAAACGGCGGATTCCCCAGCACAAAGCTACACCGCTGCGCTGGCAACACCTCATTCCAATCCAACGTGAGCGCATTACCATGCACAACATGCGGCGTGGTCTTGAGGGGAATACGCGCAAAGTACAGGCCAAACTCCTCACTCACCCGTAGGTTCATCTGGTGGTCCATCAGCCACAAGGCTACCTGCGCAATCTGCGCCGCAAACTCTTCAATCTCGATACCGTAAAACTGATCGACGTTGACACCAATCAGGCTGTGCACGTCCAGCGTCTGCTGGCCCGAGGTGTCACTGGCGCGCAGCACGGCCAACTCCAGCTCGCGTAACTCGCGGTAACTGATCACCAGAAAATTGCCACACCCGCAGGCAGGGTCAAAAAATGTCAGCGTGCGCAGCTTTTTGTGAAACTCAAACAGCTTGTTCTTGTTGCCCTTGAACTTCTCAAATTCTGCCCACAGCTCATCCAGAAACAGCGGCTTGATCAGCTTGAGAATGTTTTCCTCAGACGTGTAGTGCGCGCCCAGGTTGCGGCGGGCCTTGTCGTCCATGATGCTCTGGAACAGGCTGCCGAAAATAGCCGGGCTGATGGCTGACCAGTCCAGCGCGCAGGCATCCAGCAGGGCTTCACGCATGGCCGTGGTGAAGTCGGCCATCGGCAAGGGTTCTTCAAACAGCTTGCCGTTGATGTAGGGAAAGCCGCCACCTGTTCGTCTAGCGCCTGGCTGCGCTTGTTGGCTGCGTTGCCAACGCCTGCGGCACCGTCGGGCGTGTTGAGCGTTTGGAAAAGCTGCGCCATGCGCGAGCCCAGGTCTGAGCCGTCGTGCGCGGTGCGCTCTTCAATGAATGTTCGCAGCGCCTGCGCGGGCTGGAAGATGCCGGTGTCGTCGGCAAACAGGCAAAACAGCAGGCGCACCAGCAGCACTTCCAGCGCGTGGCCACTGTAGCCGCTGGCCTTGAGCGCGTCGTGTAACTTGCCCATGCGTTCGGCGGCTTTGATGTTGACCGGGTTTTGCGGCTGGATGGTCTGCACCTTGTAACCCGCTACAAAACCAAACAGTTTGATGTGTTTGTGCAGGTCTTTCAGGGTGAACTCAACGGTCTCGCCGGTGGACAGGTGGTGTACGCGAAAGCGGGCAAAGTCGCAGACGATGACGATTTGCGGCAAGTCACGCTCGGCAATGCCGGGAAAGTACGACAGCGCCTGCGTCAGCGCAGCGTCCAAATTTTTGCCGCACGACTTTTGTTCGACCAGCAGCATGCCGGGCCAGAAGAGGTCGACAAAACCGTCGGTTCTGGCGTGTTGGCCGGGCAGCTTTTTAACCGCATGCTCGAAGGTGGCGACACGTTTGTTGGTGATGCCAAAGATTTCAAAGAAATCAAGCCAGAACGGCTTGCCCTGGCTGTCTTCATTGGCCGCGTCAGCCCAGGTGCGGCTGAACGCATGCGCGCGGGACTTGATTTCGTTCCAGGAGAGGGGCATAGAATTTTATTAACAAAATATGGCTCTAGCCCTTATGCAATATGCGCTAGAAGCTATCTTAAAGATAGCTTCTAGGCACACCTTCAGCTTACTGCGCCACCCAGCCGCCATCCATGTTCCAGGCCACGCCGCGCACGTTGTTGCCGGCTGGCGAACAGAAAAACACCGCCAGCGCACCCAGCTCTTCGGGCGTGGTGAACTGCATCGACGGCTCTTTTTCGCCCAGAATCGCTTTGATGGCGTCGTCGTTGGACACGCCCAGCGCAGCAGCCTTGGCATCCACCTGTTTTTGCACCAGCGGGGTCAGCACCCAGCCCGGGCAGATGGCGTTGCAGGTGACACCGGTGGTGGCGTTTTCCAGCGCCGTCACTTTGGTCAGGCCCACTACACCGTGTTTGGCCGCCACGTAAGCTGACTTTTCTGCCGAGGCAACCAGCCCGTGGACAGAGGCCACGTTGATGATGCGGCCCCAGCCTGCGGCCTGCATGGCGGGCAACGCCAGGCGGGTGGCGTGGAAGGCGCTGCTTAAATTGATGGCCATGATGGCGTCCCAGCGCTCAGGTGCAAAGTTCTCGATGCGTGACACATGCTGGATACCCGCGTTATTGACCAAAATATCCACCCGGCCAAACTGCGCTGCGGCATAGGTCAGCATGTCAGCGATCTCAGCGGGTTTGCTCATATCGGCGCCGTGGTAGGCCACCTGCGCGCCCAGTGCGGCCACCTCGGCTTTGGGGCCGTCTACATCGCCAAAACCGTTCAGCACGATGTTGGCCCCTTGTGCCGCCAGGGCCTTGGCTAGCCCCAAACCAATGCCGCTGGTGGAGCCGGTGACAAGCGCTGTTTTACCTTTGAGCATGGTGATTTCTCCAAAAAAAATTGATGTGTTGAAGCGCGCCAAAGCGGGGCGGCCGACCGGTTTGAATTAGGATGCAGACATTATCCAGTGATGCCCACCATGCCCGATCCCACTCTTGAATTTATCCACTGCCCCGATGCCCAAGGCGGCCATCGCATGGCCTATTGGCACTGGGGCAACCCGGCTAGCCGTCATGTGGTGCTGTGTGTGCACGGCCTGACGCGCCAAGGGCGCGACTTTGACACGCTGGCGCAAGTCCTGTGTGACAAGGCGGGTGGTGACATCCGGGTGGTGTGCCCGGACGTGGCCGGTCGCGGCCAAAGCGACTGGCTAAAAGATCCGCAGGGCTACCAGATCCCGTTTTACGCGGCTGACATGCTGGCGCTGCTGACACATTTGCAGCCCACCACACTGGACTGGGTCGGCACCAGCATGGGTGGACTGATTGGTTTGGTGGTGGCTGGCCAGCCCGAGCTGCCAGCGTTTGCCAAAGTGCGCCGACTGGTGCTCAACGATGTGGGGCCGGTGGTCGAATGGCAGGCGTTACAGCGCATTGGCCAGTACCTGGGAAAAGTGCCGGTGTTTGAGACCGAACAGCAGGCCGCTGACGCCTTATGGTCGATTGCCAGCAGCTTCGGCCCGCACACCCCTGAGCAGTGGCTGGCGCTCACCCGCCCGCAAGTCAAGCCGTTGGACGACGATTCCGGGCGGCTCACCCTGCGTTACGACCCGGCGCTGGCTGAGCCGTTCAAAGCGGTCACGGCCGAGTCTGCTGCGCAAGGTGAGGCGATGTTGTGGCAGGCCTACGACCAGATCACCGCGCAGACACTGCTGGTGCGCGGCGCGGATTCTGATCTGCTATCGGTGGCTACGGCGCAGGCCATGACGCAGCGCGGTCCGAAGGCACAACTGGTGGAATTTGCCGGTGTCGGCCATGCGCCCACCTTTGTCGCCCACGATCAGGTGGATGCGGTGGTGTCTTTTCTTTTGGGGTAAGCCCGGCATACAGATCAAGGTCAAACGTTTTTCATGAAAAGTTCAGTTTCTGAGGTGCCGCCCAGCAGGGCTGCCAAATCCGTGCCGCCGGTGGTGGCAGCCATAGCCGAAAGCTTGCCCGATCAGCCCCTGGCGTTGACACGCGCCCGTGCATTTGCCGAGCCGTTGCTGTCCTGCGAAACCCTGGATACCGGTGAAAACACGCTATCCCATGCAGATGCGGTGGCGGTCATCCTGAAAGGCATTGGCGGCTCTGATGCCATGCAGGCGGCGTGTTACCTGGTGTATACCTGCGCCTATCTGAACAAGCCCCAAGAAGTGATCACCAAAGCGTTTGGCGAGAACTTTGCCGCGCTGGCGCTGGAGACCACCAAGCTGGTGCGCGTGCAGACCCAGGCGCGCCAGGCCAAGGCTGCCAAAGCCGCCAAGGCCACCGTTGCCACCGATACCCCGGCGGCGCAACAAGCCGCCGCCGTGCAGACCGAAAACGTGCGCAAGATGTTGCTGGCCTTCTCGCGCGACCTGCGCGTGGTGATGCTGCGACTGGCCTCGCGCCTGCAGACCCTGCGTTTTTTTGCCGCCACCAAACTACCAGTGCCCGATGGCATTGCGGCCGAATCCCTGCAGGTGTTTGCGCCGCTGGCCAACCGGCTGGGCATCTGGGAAATCAAGTGGGAGATGGAAGATCTGGCGTTTCGCTTTCTCGAGCCCGAAACCTACAAGGAAGTGGCCCGGTTGATCGACAAAAAGCGTATCGCGCGTGAGGCGACGGTAGAGGGTATGCGCAGCCAGTTGGAGCAGAACTTGCGGGCCAACGGCATGCACGCCAAGGTGTCGGGGCGACCCAAACACATCTACAGCATTGTCAAAAAGATGCGCGGCAAGTCGCTGGGTTTCGAAAAAGTGTATGACTTGCGCGCGCTGCGCATTCTGGTGGCCAGTGTGCCCGAGTGCTACGGCGCCCTGAGCTGGGTGCACGACCATTACACACCCATCAGCGAGGAGTTTGACGACTACATCGCCAAGCCCAAGGTCAACGGCTACCAGTCTTTGCACACCGTGGTGCGCGATGACGCCGGCTTGGCGATCGAAATCCAGATTCGCACCCAAGCCATGCACGACCATGCCGAGAACGGCGTGGCTGCCCACTGGGCCTACAAAGAGGCTGGCGCCAAGGGCTATGCCGGTGTGTCGGCCACCGGGAGCTACGACGCCAAGATTGCCGTGTTGCGCCAGCTACTGGCGTGGGAGCGCGATTTGTCGGGCGTGCAACCGCAAAACCTGCTGGACGACCGCATCTACGTGCTGACGCCGGACGCCTCCATTGTCGAGCTGCCGCAAGGCGCAACCGCAGTGGACTTTGCCTACACCGTGCACACCGACCTCGGCCACCGCTGCCGGGGCGCGCGGGTGGATGACGCCATGGTGCCGCTTAACACGCCTTTGAAAAACGGCCAGACGGTTGAAATTTCAGCGGTTAAAGAGGGCGGCCCCTCGCGTGATTGGCTCAATACCGAGCTGGGCTACCTGATCAGCCACCGCGCCCGCTCCAAGGTGCGCGCCTGGTTCAACGCGCTGGCGCTCAGTGAAACCATCGCCAAAGGCCGAGAGGCGGTTGAAAAGCTGCTGCAGCGCGAAGGCAAAACCGCTGTCAAGCTCGACGACTTGGCGGTGCAACTGGGTTTTACCAATGCCACGGCGCTGTTTGAAGGCGTCGGCAAGGACGAGTTTTCGCTGCGCAGCATTGAGCAGGTGCTGCGCCCACCCGAAACCCCGCAGCTTGACACCAACGCGCCACTACTACGCAAACCGCGCTCGGGGGACAACCCGACCAAGGGTGGGCTGCTGGTGGTGGGCGTGGATTCGCTCATGACGCAAATGGCCAAGTGTTGTAAGCCCGCCCCGCCAGATGCAATTTGCGGCTTTGTCACGCGCGGTAAAGGTGTCAGCGTGCACCGCAAGGATTGCAGCAACCTGAAGGAAATGCTCGCCAGAAATGGTGAGCGGCTGATCGAGGTGGAGTGGGGTGTGGCGCAGGCCGTGTCGGGCTCGGTTTATCCGGTGGATGTGGCCGTGCAGGCACAAGACCGCCAAGGCCTGTTGCGCGATATCTCTGAGGTGTTTACCAAAGAAAAGATGAATGTGATTGGCGTGCAGACGCAGTCCATCAAGGGCACGGCGTGGATGACCTTTACCGTGGAGGTATCGGACTCGGGCCGCCTGCACAAGGTGCTGGGCATGGTGGCCGAGCTGCCGGGGGTGAACTCTGCGCGGCGCAAGTAGAGCGGTCATTTTCATATAAAAAACATGCTCTAGCCCTTATAAATAAAGCGCTGATAGCTCTTAAAATCATAGTAAACTTCAACCCACAAGCATGCCACACACTTTTCTCTGGCACGACTACGAAACCTTTGGCGCCAACACCCGCAGCACCCGCCCGGCACAGTTTGCCGCTATCCGAACCGACGCCGATCTGAATGAGCTGGGCGAGCCGGTGATGCTGTACTGCCAGCCTGCCAACGACTTTTTGCCAGAGCCTGAGGCCTGCCTGATCACCGGCATTACCCCGCAGGAATGTCTGGCAAAGGGCATCCTGGAGCACCAGTTCGCGGCGCAGATCGAGCAGCTGCTGGCTTGGCCGGGCACCGTGGGCGTGGGCTACAACACCATCCGTTTTGACGACGAGATCACCCGCTTCATGTTCTGGCGCAGCCTGATCGACCCTTACGCCCGGGAGTGGCAAAACGACTGCGGCCGCTGGGACATGTTGGACGTGGTGCGCACTGCCTATGCGCTGCGGCCTGACGGCATCGCCTGGCCGACCAAGCCCGATGGCAAACCCAGTTTCAAACTCACCGACCTGACCGCTGCCAACGGCCTGGCGCACGAGTCCGCGCACGACGCGCTGAGCGACGTGCGCGCCACCATCGCCCTGGCACGCCTGGTCAAAACCGCGCAGCCCCGCCTGTTTGACTTCTGCTTTGGGCTGCACAAAAAAGACCGGGTGCTGGCGGAGCTGGGCTTGCCCGCAACCCAAGCCAACGCCCGGCCGTTTTGGCATATTTCGGGCATGTTCGCACCCGAGCGCGGTTGCCTGGCGCTGATGTGGCCGCTGGCCATGCACCCCGGCAACAAAAACGAGCTGCTGGCCTGGGATTTATCGCAAGACCCATCGGAGTTAGCGAGTTTGAATGCTGCGCAGATCAAGCAGCGCCTGTTCACCCGAACTACTGACTTGCCGGAAGGCATGCGCCGCCTACCCATCAAATCGGTGCATCTAAACAAATCACCGATGGTCATGAGCAACTTGAAAGTACTTAGCGAGCCCATGGCGCAGCGCTGGGGCATTGACGCGCCTGGGCAACTGGACAACGCCCTTAAAGCCCGTGACCTGCCCGATATGAGCGCCATCTGGGTCGAAGTGTTCAAACGCGACGCTTATGGCCCGGTGGACGTGGATGAAGACCTGTACGGCGGCTTCGTCGGCAACGCCGACCGCCGCCGCCTCAATGACCTGCGCCAAAGCAGCCCGGAGCAGCTTGCCCGGGCCCGCCCGGCATTTGATGACGCGCGCCTGAGCGAATTGTTATGGCGCTACCGCGCCCGCAACTTCCCGCAAAGCTTGACGGCCGAAGAACAAGCCCGTTGGGAAGCTCACCGCTGCGCGCGTTTGCTGGAAGGCGAGGGCGCTACGCTCACTCTCACCGCCTTGTTTGACAAGCTCGATACACTGGCGCAGACAGCTGACGCGCGCGGTGAAGAGGTTTTGGGCGCGCTGTTCGATTACGCGGAAATGATTGCGCCTCAGGCAGACTGAACGGCGCTTTCGTCAAGAATTTTTTAACGGAGAAGCAGCATGTCAGTACAAGAATCCTACGCACAGAAAAAAATGACCGCCAGCGATGCGATGCGCCTGATCAAAGACGGTGATGAGATCGTGGTGCCCACGGGTGTGGGCGAGCCGCCCGCCTTGCTCACGGCTTTGTCTGAGCAGCGCCGCAGCTTTAAGGGTGTCAAGGTGGCGCAAATTCTGGCCATTCGCAAGTATGCTTACCTGGACCCCGAGACGGTGGACAACATTCGCCACGTAGCGCTGTTTTATGGTGCGGCGACCCGCACCGGCGGGCAAGAGGGCTGGATTGACTTTTTGCCCAACTATTTCTCGGAAATTCCGTGCCTGATCCGGCGCGGCCTGATGCCCGCTGACGTGGTATTCAGCATGGCCTCGCCCATGGACGCGCACGGCTACTTTTCGATCAGCCTGGGTGCCGACTACACCATGGCCGCAGTCGCCCGGGCCCGCGCCGTGCTGCTGGAAGTCAACCCGAACGTGCCGTTTGCCTATGGCAACTGCCATGTGCATATTTCACAAGTGGCTGGTCTCGTTGAGAGCGACGAGCCGGTGATGGAAGTAGGCTTGCCGAGCATCGGCCCGGTGCAGGAAGCCATTGGCAAGTATGTGGCCGAGCTGATTGACGATGGCGCCACACTGCAAATTGGCTACGGCGGCATTCCGGATGCGGTGGTGATGCAGCTCACCACCAAGCATGACCTGGGCATCCACACCGAGATGATTGGCGACGGCATCCTTACCCTGCTGGAGGCCGGCGCGGTGACCAACCGGCGCAAAAACTACTTGCCGGGCAAGATGGTGGCCACCTTTGCACTGGGCTCTAAAAAGCTTTACACGTTCATGGACCGTAACCCGGCGCTTGAAATTCACCCGGTGGATTACACCAACGCGCCCACGCTGGCGGGCCAAAACGACAACCTGGTCGCCATCAACGCCACGCTGCAAATTGATCTGCTGGGCCAGTGCGGGTCGGAGAGCCTGGGGCACGTGCTGCATTCGGGCACTGGTGGCCAGGCAGACTTTGTGCGCGCCGCCAACCTGTCCCGTGGCGGCAAGGCCTTCATCGTGCTGCCGTCTACCGCCAAACATGACACCATTTCACGCATCGTGCCGGTGCTTTCGCCAGGCACCCATGTGAGTACCAGCAAAAACGACGTCAACTATGTGGTGACCGAGTACGGCGTGGCGCAGTTGCGTGGCAAGTCGGCCAAACAACGTGCGCTTGAGCTGATCAGCATTGCCCACCCCAAGTTTCGCGCGGAGCTTGCCGAGCAGGCCCGCGTGATGATGTTGATGTGAAACCCGGTTTCAGGCCAAAGCGTTAACCCGCCGGGTGGCTGCAGGCCTGGGCGGGTTAAAAACTGGGTCAACCACCTTCAGACGACGTGTGCGCAGGCTTTTGGGGCTTGCTCTCGACATAGGTCCAAAAGTTGTCGCTCACCTGGTACTGTGGATAAGCCGCCTTGTGTTGCTCGGCCAGATGGTGAAGGGCCATCATCACATCGGTTTGAAAGCCGCGCCGGGTGCCTTCACGCGTACCGTGCAGCAGGCCTTCCATGTACGGCACGAAGCTGGCAAGCCCCCAATACGCTTTGATTTTTTCGCCGATGTGGGGAAACGTCTGGTTCAAGACCTTGAATTGCGGGTTGTTGTCAAGCACGGCTCAAATCCTCCTGTAGGTGCTGCATCTGTCATTTCATTCAAAACTTTGAAAGCTGGTAAATGTATAGCTGCCAGCCCTTTTTTGTAAGAGGCTTGAGGTCAATTTTGTTGGTAAATCGCGCAGATCAATGCTAGCTCAGGGTGGGGTCAGCCTGGATCAGGCTGATCCTTGAACCGGCTTTGGTATGCAAGGCGCTGGAACTGCCAACAGCCTTGGCGAGTGCGTTGTCATGGGTGGCGCAGCGGCATCAAGGGGGAGGCCCAGCGGGCCGGAGGACAGCCGCGTAGCTACCCATGGCAGCGCGCCCGTTAGCAAACCATTAAACACCTGACATTTGGCCCCGAAGCTCGCAGCCGGTCAGCACTGGTATCTAAGATAATACATAATAAATAGCTGCTTACGCTTATAACGTAAGGGCTAGAGGGCTAAAACGCTTGTAACTTACTGCGTGCCAAAAATCCGGTCGCCCGCATCACCAAGGCCCGGCAAGATATAGCCGTGGTCGTTAAGTTGGCGGTCGATGGCGGCGGTGAAAATCTGCACATCCGGGTGCGCCGCACGCAGCGCTTTCACGCCTTCGGGGCAGGTCAGCAGGCAGACAAACTTGATCGAACGGGGGCTCAAAGCCTTGATGCGGGTGATGGCGGCAATGGCCGAGTGGCCGGTGGCCAACATCGGGTCGACCACGATCACGTCGCGCTCGGACATGTCCTTGGGCATCTTGAAGTAGTACTCCACCGCCTGCAGCGTGGCCGGGTCGCGGTACAGGCCAACGTGGCCTACGCGTGCGCCGGGTACCACGGCCAGAAAGCCGTCGAGCAGCCCGTTGCCCGCGCGCAGGATGGAGGCCAGTGCCAGCTTCTTGCCGTCAATCATCGTGGCAGTCATGGTTTCCAGCGGGGTCTCAATCTCCACCTCTTGGGTGGGCATGTCGCGCGTCACTTCGTAGGCCATCAGCATCGCCAGCTCATTGAGCAGCGTGCGAAAACTGGTGGTGCTGGCAGTTTTGCAGCGCATCAAGGTCAGCTTGTGCTGCACCAGCGGGTGGTTAATGACATGGACCATGGGATCATTTGTGTTCATGAGAATGCTTCAAAAATATGAGTAAGGTGTTCAGGCTGACTCAGCGCTTTCCACCAAAAATGCCACCCAAAACACCGCGAATGATCTGCCGACCCACCTCGCGTCCGATGGAGCTGGCAGCGCTCTTGAAAAGTTGTTCCCCGGCCGAGGTGCGCCGGCCATTGCCACCGCCCAGCAGGCTGCCCAGGCCCGAGCCCAGGCTGCCGAGAAAGCCGCCCTCTTCAGCGGCAGGCTCTCCTGCCTTGCCAGGCGCTGTTTTGGTATCGGCATGCGCCTGCTCCGTGCGGGCGCTGGTGCGGCCCTTGATCTTTTCATAGGCTGATTCGCGGTCCAGCGTCTTTTCATACACACCGGCCACCATGGAGTCGGCCAACAAGACTTGGCGCTGCTCTGTGGTGATCGGGCCGATCTGGCTGGCGGGTGGGAAGACGTAGACGCGCTCGGTGGGGCAGGGGCGGCCTTTCTCATCGAGAAAGCTGACCAGCGCTTCGCCCACCGCCAGTTCGGTGATGGCCGCGCCAATGTCCAGCCCGGGGTTGGGGCGCATGGTGTCGGCGGCGGATTTGACCGCCTTCTGGTCACGCGGGGTGAAGGCGCGCAGGGCGTGTTGCACGCGGTTGCCCAGTTGCGCCAGTACGCTGTCGGGGATATCCAGCGGGTTCTGCGTCACGAAATACACGCCGACGCCCTTGCTGCGCACCAGCCGCACCACCAACTCAATGCGCTCGACCAGCACCTTGGGCGCGTCGTTGAACAGCAGGTGCGCCTCGTCAAAGAAAAACACCAGCTTGGGTTTGTCCAGGTCGCCCACCTCGGGCAGCATCTCAAACAGTTCGCTGAGCATCCACAGCAAAAAAGTGCTGTACAGGCGCGGCGAGTTCATCAGTTTGTCAGCGGCCAGGATGTTGATCATGCCGCGCCCCCCACCACTTGCGGTGGTTCCGAGTCTCGTGTCGGTTTGCATGAAGTCTGCAATGTTGAGCATGGGCTCGCCAAAGAACTTATCGCCGCCTTGCGCCTCAATCTGCATCAGCCCGCGCTGAATGGCGCCAATGCTGGCGGCGCTGATGTTGCCGTATTCGGTGGTGTAACTCGACGCGTTGTCGCCCACGTCCTGGCACATGGCGCGCAGGTCTTTCATGTCCAGCAGCAGCAGGCCAGCATCGTCAGCAATCTTGAACACCAGTTGCAACACCCCTGCTTGGGTATCGTTAAGGTTCAGCATGCGCGACAGCAGCAGCGGGCCCAGATCACTCACCGTGGCGCGCACCGGGTGGCCTTGCTCGCCAAACACATCCCAAAGTGTGGTGGTGAATGCTGCGTATTCAGGAGCATCTAGCCCACGTTCGGCAAGGACTTTGGCCAGTTTTGGCGTAGAACTTCCGGGCTGTGAGATGCCGGTCAGGTCGCCCTTGATGTCGGCCATGAACACCGGCACACCAAGTTTGGCAAAACCTTCGGCCAGGGTTTGCAGGGTGATGGTTTTGCCAGTGCCGGTGGCGCCAGTGATCAGCCCGTGGCGGTTGGCCTTGTCAGGCTGCAGGAAACACTGGGTCTGCCCATGTTGGGCAATCAGGATCGGTTCGGGCATATCGGGCTCAAAAAGTACAATTGAGGCAATAGCGTAACGAATTTTTAAAGGATTTCCCGTGGCAGGACATAGTAAATGGGCCAATATTCAGCACCGAAAAGGCCGCCAGGACGAGAAGCGCGGCAAGATCTGGACACGCATCATCCGTGAAATCACCGTGGCGGCGCGTGCCGGTGGCGGTGATTTGTCGACCAACCCGCGCCTACGTCTGGCCATTGACCGCGCCAAGGCGGCCAACATGCCAGCCGACCGCATCAAATACAACATCGAAAAAGCCACCGGCACGCTCGATGGCATCAGCTACGAAGAAATCCGCTATGAAGGGTACGGCATTGGCGGCGCGGCCATCATCGTTGACACCATGACCGACAACAAGGTGCGCACCGTGGCTGAAGTGCGCCACGCGTTTTCCAAGTTTGGCGGCAACATGGGCACCGAGGGTTCCGTGGCGTTCCAGTTCAAACACTGTGGCCAGATTATTTTTGCCCCAGGCATGAGTGAAGACAAGGTCATGGAGGTAGCGCTGGAAGCCGGTGCTGACGACGTGATCACCGGCGAAGACGGCGCGATTGAAGTCATCACCTCAGCGGCTGACTTTGAAGCGGTCAAAGACGCGCTGGTCGCCGCCGGCCTGACGCCCGATGATGCCGAGGTGACCATGCGCCCTGAAAACCCGATCGAAGTCAGTGGCGACGAAGCGGCGCGCATGCAAAAGCTGCTCGATGCCCTGGAAGACCTGGACGATGTGCAAGCGGTGTTTCACAACGCTGAACTCGATACGGAGATCGTATGAAGATCCTCGTCATTGGTGGCGGTGGCCGCGAACACGCGCTGGCATGGAAGCTGGCCCAGTCCCCAAAAACCCACAAAATCTATGTCGCACCCGGCAACGGTGGCACCGCAACCGACCCGCTGTTTGAGAACGTCAACATCACTGATGTGAAGCAACTACGAGAGTGGGCTGCAGCAAAAAAGATAGTGCTCACCGTGGTGGGCCCGGAAGTACCGCTGGCCGCTGGCGTGGTAGACGAGTTCCGCAAACACGGCCTGCGTATTTTTGGCCCCACCCAAGCAGCTGCCCAGCTGGAAAGTTCCAAGGCGTTTTCCAAAGCGTTCATGAAGCGCCACAACATTCCCACCGCCGAGTTTGAAACCTTTTCTGACCCGGCGCTGGCGCATGCCTACATCGACCAAAAGGGCGCGCCCATCGTCGTCAAGGCCGATGGTCTGGCGGCAGGCAAAGGTGTGGTGGTGGCGCAGACTTTGGCGCAGGCGCATGAGGCGGTGGATTTCATGCTGGTCGACAACACGCTGGGTGTGAGCCACAACGCTGGCGGTGCGCGCGTCGTCATTGAAGAATTTCTGGCCGGCGAAGAAGCCAGCTTTATCGTCATGGTGGACGGCAAGAATGTGCTGCCGCTGGCTACCAGTCAGGACCACAAACGCCTGCTTAATGGTGACCAGGGTCCTAACACCGGTGGCATGGGCGCTTATTCACCCGCGCCCATCGTCACGCCTGATGTGCATGCGCGCGCCATGCGAGAGATCATCTTGCCGACGATTCGCGGCATGGAAAAAGACGGCATTCAGTTCACTGGCTTTCTGTACGCCGGGCTGATGATCGACGCGCAAGGCAAGCCCAAGACGCTTGAATTCAACTGCCGCATGGGCGACCCCGAGACCCAGCCGATCATGATGCGCCTGAAAACCGATCTGGTGGATGTGATGCTGGCCGCCACCGAACCCGGCCCACATGGCAAGCTCGACCAAATCGAACTGCAATGGGACCGCCGCACCGCGTTGGGTGTGGTGCTGGCCGCCCACGGCTACCCGCTGCAGCCACGCAAGGGCGATGTGATCACTGGCATCCCTAAGCCGCAGGAGGACGCGGTGGTGTTCCAGGCCGCAACCGTGCTGGTGCCTGGTGAAACTGGCGACGTGGCCGAGCTGCAAACCTCTGGCGGGCGCGTGTTGTGTGTGACCGTGCTGGCCGACAACGTGCGCCTGGCGCAGCAGCGCGCTTATGAAGTGGCTGCTGGCATACGCTTTGACGGCATGCAGTACCGCACTGACATTGGCTACCGCGCTATCAAAGCGGCTGCAATATGAGCGCAGAAGTAGCGAACCCCGCCAGCGCGACCGCAGAGGTGGGTGCTTATCTGCGCGGCCTGCAGGCGCGCATCACCGGTGCCATTACTGAGCTCGACGGCACGGCTTTTCTAACGGACGCCTGGCAAAAGGCCCCTGGCGACAAGCTGCAGGGGCAGGGCATCACGCAGATTCTGGAGGGTGGCCCGCTGTTTGAGCGCGCTGGTTGCGGCTTTTCGCATGTGCGCGGGCCAAGCCTGCCGCCATCGGCCACGCAGCACCGCCCAGGGCTGGTCGGCGTGCCGTTTGAGGCGATGGGTGTGTCGCTGGTGTTTCACCCGCGAAATCCGTATGTGCCCACGGTGCACATGAATGTGCGCATGATTTCGGCCACCGCCAGCGATGGCTCGGTGGTGTGCTGGTTTGGCGGCGGCATGGACCTGACGCCGTATTACGGCTTTGAAGAAGACGCGGTGCATTTCCACCAAAGCTGCAAGACCGCGTTGGCACCATTTGGCGACGACAAATACCCGCGCTTCAAACTGTGGTGTGACGAGTATTTTTGCAACAAACACCGCGGCGAGCAGCGTGGCGTGGGCGGCATCTTTTTTGACGACTTTCAGGAGCTGGGCTTTGAGCGCAGCCTGGCGATGATGCAGTCGGTGGCGGACAGTTTTTTGGGTGCCTACCTGCCCATCGTGCAGCGGCGCAAAGACACGCCTTACGGTGAGCGTGAGCGCAACTTTCAGCTCTACCGGCGCGGCCGCTATGTTGAGTTCAACCTGGTGTGGGACCGTGGCACGCACTTTGGCCTGCAGTCGGGTGGCCGCACCGAGTCGATTTTGCTGTCGATGCCGCCGCTGGTGAGCTGGTCTTACAACAAGCTGCCTGAGCCGGGCTCGCCCGAGGCAGCGCTGACCAGCCAGTTTTTGGTGCGCCGGGACTGGGTTTGACCTTGGCCGGAGCAGCGGTGCAGCGCATCGGCATTCTGGGCGGGGCGTTTGACCCGCCGCATCTGGCGCATCTGGCGCTGGCCCGGGTGGCTGTCGCGCAGTTGCACCTTGACCAGCTTCGCATCATCCCCACCGGCCAGGCCTGGCACAAACCCCGCACGCTCACCCCGGCGCAGCATCGCCTGGCGATGGCGCAACTGGCCTTTGCCGAAGTACCCCAGGCGATGGTGGATGCGCGTGAAACCCGCCGCAGCGGCCCCAGCTACACCATTGACACTTTGCGCGAACTGCGTGCTGAAGTGGCAGGCGCGCAACTGTTCCTGATCATTGGCGCAGACCAGGCACAAGCCCTGACCAGCTGGCACGGGTGGCAGGAGATTCTTCAATCAGCTACAATATGTGTAGCTGATCGCCCTCATTCAACGGGGGCTAGGACCGTATTTGATGCAGAAAGCGCTTTTCCCCAGCGCTTTTTCCACCTGCAAATGCCTGCGATGGCCCTCAGCGCAACCGACATTCGCTCAAGCATTGCCACCCACCAAAACGTGACGGCACTGGTGGGCGAGAGCGTTGCGCGTTATATTGCCGCCCACCACCTTTACTCAATCCCTTGATGACTACCAAAACCACTGCCCCGACCGCTGCTAAAAGCGCCACCAAACGCGCCGCCAAAACCACCACCAAGCCTGCTGTCAAATCCACGGCCCGGGCGGCCACTCAGGCAGCAACGCCAGCCGAGGCCGAAGAGCGCCAGCGCGCCGTCACCAAGTCAGCCATCCGGCCTGCCGTCAAAGCTGCCACTAACCCAGACGGTAAAAAAGACGTGCAAAAGTTGCAACGTGCGATTGTGGACGGGCTCGAAGATGTCAAGGCGCAGGAAATTGTGGTGTTTGACACCGAGGAACTGTCGTCGCTGTTTGAGCGGGTGATCATTGCCTCGGGCACCTCCAACCGCCAGACCAAGGCGCTGGCCATGAGTGTGGTGGACGCGGTGCGCGAAGCGGGTTTCCCCAAGCCACGCGTCGAAGGTGAAGCCAATGGCGAGTGGATCATTGTCGATTGCGGCCAGGCCGTGGTGCATGTGATGCAGCCCACCTACCGCACTTATTACAACCTGGAAGAGCTGTGGGGCGAGAAGCCGGTGCGCCTGAAGCTGGGTGCGCCCAAGCCGGTAGTTGCCAAAGCTGCCAAGCTGCCCGCCGCGCCGACGCAGCCAACGCGTGCCGCCAAGCCTGAGACCAGCCTGCGCCGCTCCAGCGCCGCCAAGAAGGGCGTGGAAGACGCTTTCCCCTCCAAAGCCCAGTTGAAGAAGCAGCAGGAAGCCCAGGCAGCTGCTGCAAAAAAGGCAGCAGCCAAGGCAGCACCAACAAGGGCTAGAGGTCTGGACTTGGGGTTTCGCCAAAAAGATGCTGAAGTTGTAGCCAAACCGCGCATCAAGACCTTGGTGGTGAATGCGCCTGGCAAACCAGCGGCGAAGAAATCAGCTGCCAAACCTGCGGCCCGCGCGCCAGCCAAAAAGACCAGCAAACGCGCTGCCAGCTAAGCCAAATTGTGCGTTTGCTGATTGTGGCCGTGGGCCAGCGCGTGCCGGACTGGGCGCAAACCGCTTGGGACGACTACGCCAAGCGCTTTCCGTTTGAGATCAAGGTTGAGCTGAAGGCCGTCAAGACCGAGCCGCGCGCCTCCAAATCGCTGGAAACCATTTACGCCGCTGAACGTGCCCGCATTGAGGCCGCCATTCCCAAAGGCTGCCGCATCGTGGCGCTGGATGAGCGCGGCACCACGCTCACCACCATGGCGCTGGCGGGCAAGCTCAAAGACTGGCAGCTCTCGGGTGGCGATGTGGCGTTGGTGATTGGTGGCCCGGACGGGCTGGACCCGGCTTTCAGGCAGGCGGCGCATGAGCGTATTCGCTTGTCTGATTTGACGCTGCCGCATGCTTTTGTGCGGGTG
>Ga0105048_10001446_pt1 | contig 38572 bp, 31 predicted proteins | sample MAT05_FD_78382 | JGI IMG/M metagenome (GOLD analysis project Ga0105048, IMG submission 78382) | Freshwater microbial communities from Lake Fryxell liftoff mats and glacier meltwater in Antarctica - MAT-05 | ecosystem: Environmental > Aquatic > Freshwater > Ice > Liftoff microbial mat | place... | reverse complement strand
TTTGGTCCTGAGTTTGGTCCTGAGTTTGGTCCTGAGTTTGATCGGCGAGTTGCTGGGTGCGAACCCAGGCTTGGTAGCCGCCGGCTCCGACGCCGATGATGGGGTGAGCCTTGAAGGCTTGGACTGCCCACATGGCCATGGCGATGCGTGCGCCGGTGTCGCTGGCGTAGTCGCCGCGGTCGAGGGCGGCGTGGATGTCGGCGCGGGCGAGTTCGACGCGGCGTTCGATGGCGGGGCCGATGCGTGGCCAAGCGATTGCGATGACGATACCGAACACGACGGCGGCGGAGGCGAGTGCGACGATGGCTCGTCGGCGGCGTTTGGCGACGGCGACGGAGAGGACGGCCGCGATGAGCAGGAGGGCTGACGCGGCGATCCAGGCACCGCGCGAACCGGTGGCGAAGACGCCGACGAGGGTGATGGCCGAGCCGGTGATGCCGAGCCAGCAAGCTGGGCCGACGCCGCGGAGTGCGGCGGGGAGGTGGAGGCCGAGGGCTCCGGAGAGCATGGAGGCACCGACGACGGGCTTCCACCAGCCGCTGTTACGATCGATGGCTCTATCCCAGCGGAGGGCGTCGATGTGCCAGTGTGTGCCGATGGCGTGGGCGATTTGCGAGGCGTTGCCGCAGAGCAGGCCGACGGCGAGGGCGGCGAGGAGCTTGCGGCGTTCGGTCATGACTGGCCAGAGGGCGAAGAAGGTCCAGGCCCAGCGGGCTTGGCTGGCTTGCAGAATTCCTTGGGCGCGGTCTTGCGTCCAGAGGAGCGAGAGGGCGTGCCAGAGCAGGAATGCGCTGGCGACGATGACCAGAGGTTGGGTCAGGAATTCTTTGTACACGCGCCAGGTGGTTGGGAGGCGGAGCAGGGCGCAGGCGATGACCCCGCCGCCGGCGAGTTCGACAAAGGTTGTCGGCCACCCGACCATGAAGCACCAGAAGAACGCGGTGGCGATGTGGGCGTGGTAGAGGAAGGATTTTTCGTTGCGCTGGCGATCGAAGTCGGCTTGAGCGTGGGCGCGGTTCCAGAGCGAGCCGCCAAGCCAGGCGGCGAGCCAAGCGACGAGCATGGCCGTCGGGCGCGTGCGTTCGGGCTTTGTGTGGACTTGAGACATTTGAAGAGCGTCGCTTCGGGAAGCATGAGGGCGGGGCGGGATGGGAGCGGGATCGATTTGAGCGGTTGAACGCGGAGATCATCGGCCAATGCGGATGATTGAGGGCAACCTGCTCGTCTGATCAAGGTACAGAGTCGTGACAATCTTGACACGGGTTTGGAACGTCTATGTAGGGGCGAGCGAGGGACGAGCGCGGCGAGTTCGGGCTGGCTTGGGGATGTTTGGCGTTCGGAGCGGGCGGGTGCCGGGTAGGATCTTGCGAGAGATGCAGGGCGCGAGTGGGGCCTTGGGACGGAGCGGGGATGGGGTGGGGATGAGGTGGGGATGAGGTGGGGATCGAGTTGGCATCGAGATCTTCTGATCTGGCTTTGAACGGAGTCGAGCTATGAACGAAATCAATCGCGTGATCCGGTCGGCCTCGTGGCGGTTGTGGGTCATTGACCTGTTCCGCACGCTGGCGGTGTCGCTGACGGTTGGTCTGGCGGGTGTGCTGATCGCGCGAGTGGTGGAGCGGACGTTTGGGCTGAGCTTCTCGTGGATGAGGCCTTATGGCGGGATCTTTGCGGCGGTGGGCGCGGCGGTTGGTTTTGCGGCGGTGGTGTGGTCGATCGTGCTTTGGAAGAAGTCGGCTGAGGTGGCGCTGGAGCTGGATGAGCGGGCGGGGCTGCGTGAGGCGTTGAGCACGGCGTTGTGCGTGTCGAAGAACTCGGACCCGTGGAGTCAGGCGATGGTGGAGACGGCTCGCGCGAGCGCGGCCGGGGTGAAGGTTCGCGAGGCGATCCCGATGCGGCCGCCGCGTTTCTGGCCTGCGCCGCTGGGCGCGGCGGCGGCGCTGGCGATGTTGTGGTTCACGCTGCCGTCGTTGGATGTGCTGGGGATTATGAAGAAGAAGACTGAGGTTCAGCAGCAGCGGCAGAGGCTGGTCGAGGTGAAGGCGGACATCAAGGCCAAGGACGAGAAACTGGCGGAAATGCTGGCCAAGGCCAAGGTTGAGATGAACTCAGACGAACTGGGGAGTAAGGGCGCGGACAAGGGGCTTGAGGTGCAGAAGCCCGAGGAGATCCAGCGTTCGGCGGTGAAGAAGCTGACCGACCTTGCGGACCGTCTCAACGCGATGAAGACGGGGGAGAAGGCGGAGCAGGCTCAGGCGCTAAAGGACGCGATGCGTCAACTGAAGCAGCCGGGGGACGGGCCTTTGAACGATTTTTCGCGGAACTTGGCGGCGGGGAAGTTTGATAAGGCGGACGCGGCGTTGCAGGAGTTGGCGCAGAAGCTCAACGACGGGGCGATGAGCGATGCGCAGAAGCAGCAGTTGAAGGAGCAGATGAAGAACCTGAGCGACCAGCTCAAGAAGGTTTCGGAGAGCAATAAGGATTTGGAGAAGAAGCTGGCGGCGGCGGGGATGGACCCGAAGAAGGCGGCCGAGCTTGCGAAGGAGCTGGCGAAGAACCCTGACGCGCTCAAGAAGGCGATCGAGCAGATGAAGAACCTGACGCCCGAGCAGAGAGAGAAGTTGAAGCAGATGGCCGAGTCGGCGTCCAAGTCTGCGCAGCAATCGGAGAGTATGAGTGAGTCGATGTCGAAGATGTCTGAGGGGATGGACAAGCAGGGGATGAGCCAGGAGGGGCAGGAGGGGATGCAGCAGATGGGGAGCGAGCTGGGGCAGGCGGAGATGATGGCGCAGGAGATGGACTCGCTGAGTGCGGCGCTGAGCGAGACGCAGGCGCAGCTGGCGGAGCTTGGTGGGGAGTGCTCGGGCGAGAACCCGGGGGAGATGGAGGGCGACCCGCATCTTGGCGATTGGCAGGAGGGAGATTCAAGCTTGTCGCGCGGGAACGGTTCGGGGGGCGCGGGGCGTGGGAACTACGGCGGGGCTCGCCCCGAGAACGCGGCGGATTTCTCGATCAATAAAGAGAAGGCGAAGGTCGCCACGGGGAAGGGCCCGATCATCGGGACGCGGCTGGTGCAGGGCGATCAGGTGAAGGGCGATTCGCTGGCTGAGTTCGGCGCGGCGACGGACGCGGCGGAGAAGGCGGCGGCGGAGGCGATTGATAATCAGTTGGTGCCGCGCGAGCTGCAGGGTTCGGTGAAGAACTACTTTGGTCGGCTGAGCGAGAAGAGCAAGGGCGGCGCGGGGAGCAAATCGCCCGCTGCGCCGACCAAACCGCCAGCGGCGCCAGCGAGCGACGCCAAGGACGCTCCGAAAAAATGATGGACTCTTCTGCGGGTGAAACACGGGCTGCGGGTGAAACACAGGACGCGGGTGCGGCGCGGGCTGGTGGCCTGACGCGGCGTGAGGCGTTGCGCGCGATGGCGAGGACGCCGGTTGGGCTGAGTGTTCTTGGCGCGCTCGGCGGGGTGAGCGCGATGTCGATGTCTTCGTGCGAGGCCGATTCACCGTCTGCGGCGGAGAAGCGCGTGGTGCTGTATAGCAGCGCCGACGATGAGATTCTGCGCACGATCGTGGGGCAGTTCGAGAAGGCTGCGAGGGTCAAGGTTGCGGTGGTGACGGACACCGAGGCGACCAAGACGACGGGGCTCGTGCTGCGGTTGCTTGATGAGCGATCCGCGCCGCGAGCGGATGTGTGGTGGTCGAGCGAGCCGCTGGGGACGGTGAGGCTGGCGCGCGATGGTGTGCTGGGTTCGGTGCCGGAAACGCTGATCTCTGCGGGTTGGCCGACGTCGCTAGTCGGGGCTGATCGAGCCTGGGTCGGGTTTGCGCGGCGGGCGCGAGTGATCGCGTTCAGCACCAAGCGGGTTGCGGCGGGGGAGCGACCGGGGCGGTTGAGAGAGCTGATTGAGCCGCGTTGGAAGGGCCGGATCGGCATGGCGAGGCCTCAGTTCGGCACGACGCGGACGCAGATGGCGGCGCTGCTCGCGGCGGCTGGGGATCGGGCGATGCGAGGTTGGTTGAGAGGGTTGAGCGCAAACGAGGTTCGGTTGTACGACGGCAACGCTTCGGTGGTGCGCGCGATCGCGCAGGGCGAGATCGATGTCGGGCTCACGGATAGCGATGATGCGTGGGCGGCCAAGCGAAACGGGTGGGCGGTAGAGTCTGTGTTTGAATCGCGGGACGACGTGATCGAGGTTGATGAGATGAAGGTGGACGGGAATAGGGTGGAAGACAGGCTGAAGATTGAGGGCGAGTTGGCGAGCAATGGGCCGTTGCTCATGCCGAATACGGTGTCGGTGGTGCGCGGCGGTCCGAACGGGGCTGGGGGTTTGAAGCTTGTGAAGTTCTTGTTGTCGGCGGGCGTTGAGCGTGCGCTGGCGGCGAGCGATTCGCGGAACATTCCGGTGAGTTCGAGTGTTGCGTCAGAGTTTGAGGCGTTGCGCGTGCCGACGGCGTGGGAGCCGGACTGGGAGCAGGTTGCGGGGGCGAGCGATGAGGCGATGAAGATTTGTGGCGAGATGCTTAAGGGGTGATGAGACCTTGGCGGGAGGGTGGGAGAGGCCGAGGGAGGACGATGCGGGGGGAGAAGAGAAGAATCGGCTCGGAGAGCCGATCTACCACGGAGAAACCTAGGATGTTCAATGGTTAAAGAACGATCGGCTGTGGGCGTGCGAGCGCTGGTTGAGCGTGAGTTGGAATCGTTGATCGCGATCCGGCACGACCTGCACGCGCACCCGGAGCTTGGGTATGGCGAGGTGCGCACGTCGCGGGTGGTGCAGCGCGAGCTTGGCAATCTGGGGATCTCGTTCAAGGCTGGTCTGGCCAAGGGCACGGGCGTGGTGGCGCACCTTCCGGCGAGCGACGAGTCTCGTGCGGACAGGCCTGCGGTGGGGTTGCGGGCGGACATGGATGCGTTGCCGATTACGGAGATGACGGGCAAGGCGTACTCGTCGAAGACGCCGGGCGTGATGCACGCGTGCGGGCATGACGGGCACACGACGATTTTGCTCGGGGTGGCTCGCGTGCTCTCGAAGATTTATCGGCCTAATCCGGTGACGCTTGTGTTTCAGCCCGCGGAGGAGGGTGGCGCGGGAGGTGAGCGGATGTGCGAGGACGGGGCGCTGGGCGGCGCGGGGCGCGGCGGGCTGGGTCCGGCGGTGGGTCGCATCTTTGGGTTGCACGGCTGGCCGCAGTTTCCGTTGGGGCAGGTGGCGAGCAAGGCCGGGGCGATGCTGGCGGCGGTGGACGATTTCATTGTCGATGTCGAGGGCACGGGCGGGCACGCGGCGTACCCGCACCTGGGGACTGATCCCATTCTGGCGGCGGCGCACGTGGTGACGGCGTTGCAGTCGATTGCGTCGCGCAATGTTGGGCCGCTGGACAATGTGGTGGTGACAGTCGGGCAGATCGAGGGCGGGACGGCCAACAATGTCATCCCGGCGTCGGTGCGGTTCATCGGCACGGTGCGCACGCTCAAGGCGGAGACGCGGAAGCTGGCCAAGGAACGGTTCTTCGGGGTGGTCGAGAACACCTGCCGGGCGCTGGGTTGCCGGGCCAAGATTCACTGGCACGACAGTTATCCGGTGACGATGAACGACTCCGCGCTGACGGAAGAGTTCTTTGAGACGGCTCGCGCGATGATGGACCCTTCGAAGGTCGTGCGTGTTGAGAACGCCACGATGGGGGGCGAGGACTTTGCGTATTACGGCAGGCTTGCTCCGGCGTGTTTTTTCTTTCTAGGGCTGAGACCGGCGGGGGCCGAGACGTACGCGACGCTGCATCAGCCGGACTTTGATTTCAATGATGCGGCGTTAGGGCTGGGTATTGAGCTGATGTGCGAGGTGGCGTTGCGCGAGTTCTAGGGGCAGGGCCGGGGCGGGCGCATACGCTTGCGTCGTGCAAATCTACGACATCTCGAAAGACCCCGGCATGACGACCCTGATGGAGATGCTGCAGCGTCTCAGCGGGGCGCGCACGGCGCAGGAGGTCTTCGCGGCGTTCATGGAGCGGTATTGGAAGCTGAGGCCGGTGACGCATTTTTTCGGTGTGGTGCCAGATTCATCGGGGGCCGGGCGGTATCGGATCACGTACCACGTTTCGTCCGAGAGCCTGCGCGAGGGCAGGCCGGTGCCCAAGCGCAACCCGACCACGGAAGAGTTTGAGGCGTTGGAAGTTCACGAGGGCGGGATCATCGGGACGTTGATCTCGGAGCCGCGGCCGAGCATGATCCACGACATGGACGTGGTGAGTGATCCGGTGTTGTTCAAGTTTCCTGGGACGACGCGCGGGATGGCGCTGCCGATGTTCGCGGGGGAGTATGTGGCGGAGTGGGTGGTGGCGCTGAGCGAGCAGGTGCAGCCGCTGGAGCCCAAGGACTTTCACCACGCGCTGCTGACATCCAACTTCATGGGTATGGCCAACTCGCATCTGTCGATGATGGAGGAGATCCGCCGGCTGAACACGCAGATGACGGCCCAGTTTGAGGAGGTGGCGCGGATCCAGCAGGCGTTGCTGCCGGATCGGATCCCGAACATCCCGGGGCTGAAGATCGCGACGAGCTATTTGACGAGCGATCACGCGGGCGGGGACTATTACGATTTTTTCCCGCTGCATGACGGACGTTGGGGGATCATGATCGCAGACGTTTCGGGGCACGGCGCGGGGGCGGCCACGGTGATGGCGATGCTGCACGCGATTTTGCACTGCTACACGGGCCCGAACACGGGGCCGGACGTGATTTTGAAGTATGCGAACCAGAAGCTGCTGGACGCGCGGATCGAGGGGAACTTTGTTACGGCGTTCCTGGCGATTTATGACCCCGAGCACGCGACGCTGCAGTACGCGAGCGGCGGGCACAACCCGCCGCGGCTGAAGATTGGTCTGGACGGGGCGGTGCGCGCGATCGATGACGCGGTGTCGTTCCCGCTGGGGATCTTTGAGCCCTACGAGCTGGAGGCGGGGTGCCTGACGCTCGGGGTGAACGACACGGTGGTGTTGTACACCGACGGGATCACCGAGGCGTTCAACAGCAAGCGCGAGATGTTCGGGGTGGAGCGGCTGGACGATGCGCTGACGAGGTGCTCGGGCGATCCGGACTGCGTGATCGGCTCGGTACACACGGCGTTGTATGCGCACAGCAAGGCGCGGACGCGAGCGGACGACCAGACGTTGGTGGCGATCCGGTATGTGGGCCGGGATGCGAAGCGGGGCAGCGAATTGATCGCGGAGACGGCGCGATCGCTGGCTGGGATGGGTGTGGGATGAGCGAGCAGGACGAACACGGGAACGAACGCGGGGACGGGCATGAACAGAGAACTCGGGCGCGAGCGTCAGAGCCCAGGCCGGGCGGGACGGAGTGGTTCGCCAAGGCGGACCCGGCGACGGGGAAGTCGGGGCTGAGTTTTTCGTGCACCATGTGCGGCAATTGCTGCACTGGGCCCGAGGGGTACGTGCTGATCACCGAGGCGGAGGCGAACGCGCTGGCGGCGCGGCTGGGGATCGAGGTCGGTGATTTTCTGGCGCGGTTCACGAAGATGACGGAGCTTGGGCGGTCGCTGAGCGAAAAGCTGAGTTCGTACGGGCATGACTGTGTTTTTCTGGATCGCGAGAAGATCTCGGGGAAAGCGGTGTGCGGGGTGTATGAGGATCGGCCGACGCAGTGCCGGACCTGGCCGTTCTGGAACACGATTGTTCAGAGCCGGGCTCACTGGGAGCGTGCGAAGCGGAGCTGCCCGGGTATCGACCGGGGGACGCACTATTCGGTGCAGCAGATCAGGGTGCTGCGCGACACGATGGCGATGTGAGAGCGGTGCGGGGGCGATGGCGCGGTCCGCGCGATGCTGGCATCGCGGTTGCGATTCGGTTCTGCGGAGGCACCGCATGACCCGAATCCGCAACATTGTTCTGGCCGTTCTTGCGCTCTTTAGCGCAGCACCTGTGGGCGCGACGGAGGTTCAGGACCTCGTGCGGATCCGGGGGCAGGGCGAGTCGGTGATCCATGGGCTGGGGCTGGTGCTGGGGTTGCCGGGGACGGGCGACTCGGGCAAGGAGCTTTCGCTGGCGCGGCCTCTGGCGGAGCTGCTTAAGAACGGCGGGAACGCGGTGGCTTCTCTGAAGGAATTGAGCGGCGCCAAGTCGGCGGCGCTGGTGAGCGTGACGTGCACGATTCCTGCGGCGGGGTCGCTGGTGGACGATCGCATCGACGTGACGGTTTCGGTGATCAACAGCGCGTCGAGCCTGAGGGGCGGGCGGCTGTTCATCTGCCCGATGACAGGCCCGAAGTCGGGGTCGGAGGTTTACGCGTTCGCGGAGGGGCCGGTTGATATTGAGGACGCGACGACGCCGACTTCGGGGCGCGTGCGAAGCGGGGCGCGGATGGTGAAGACGACGCGGGAGAGTGTGTTCTCTGGAGATTTCATCGAGTTGATCTTGGAGCCGTCGTTCGCGGGGATCCGGGCGGCTCAGCAGGTGGCGAGCAGCATCGACGTGCAGTACCAGACTGATCCCAACGCGAAGCACTCGTTTATTGCGCAGGTGTTGGATGATCGGACGGTGCGAGTATCGATCCCGGAGGCCGAGCGTCCGCAGCGGGCGGCGTTCATCGCGGACGTGCTCTCGACGCCGGTGAATGTGGCGTTGTTGGGGCTGCCAGCGCAGGTTGTTTGCAACCAGCGAAGCGGTGCGATCATTGTGACGGGGGACGTGGAGATCAGCCCGGGGATCATCACGCATAAGGATCTGGTGATTACGACGACGGTGCCCACGCCGGTGCCTTCGCCGACGGACCCGCTGGTGACGAGGTCGCGCTGGGCGGCGGTGAGCACGGACAAGGGTGTGCCAGCGTCGCAGAACGCGCGGCTGGCGGACCTGCTGTCGGCGTTCAAGCAGATCGACGTGCCGGTGCCCGAGCAGATCACGATCCTGCAAATGTTGAGCAAATCGGGTCGGCTGCGAGCCAAGCTGATCGTGGATTAGGGCGGTTCGCGAGGTTGGTCGCGGCCTCTGGTTTGGATCCACTTCAACACACAGTTCATGTTTATTGCAAGCTCATTGCTTGTTTTTGAGGAGATTCTGCGCATGAGTATCAACACGAGCATGATGACGAGTAGCGCAGCGCCGGCGCCCGGCACGTCGTTCGCGCGGCCCGAGCACCGGCTGAATGGATCGCAGACGAGCTTTCGGCAGGTGCTGGGGCAGGGCGGCGGCGAGGGGGCGTCGGGGATAACGGCGGAGCAGAGGGCGGTGTCGACGGCCGAGCAGCTGGTGGCGGTCGCGCTGGTGCAACCACTGCTGGCGCAGATGCGTGAGTCGAGCAACGCGGCGCCGCCCTTTGCGCCCACGCAGGCGGAGAAGCAGATTCGTGCGCTGCAGGACGCGAGTGTTGCGCAGCAGATCGTGCACGCCTCGCGGTTTCCGATGGTTGATCGTTTGGCACGCGGGATGCTTGATCGTGCGGAGCGGCAGGGCGGGGATCGGATGGAAGCCCTGGCCGGGAGCAACAACGCTTGAGCAACAGCACCACGAAATCACCGACTTCGACGCGCGTCTCGTTCGCGTCTCGCAAAGGGACCGACCTGGCGAGCGAGCTTGAATCGTTGCTGGGGGCGATGGTTTGCGAGCACGAGACGTGGCGTGGGCTGATCGACAGCCATCGCGTTGCGCTGAAGAAGGCGGATGGCGACGCGGTGCAGGACGCGGTGATCCAACAGTCGCGGGTGCTGCAGACGATCGCGGACCTGGAAGAGAAACGTCGTCGGCTGGTGGACAGAGCGATCGCGACGGAGGGCATCTTGGGCAAGGGTTCTGGTGCTATTGCGGCGAGGCCGGTTGCAGCCGCTTCAACGAGCTCGACGGCGCCGCTGGCTCGGGTTGGGCCGGTGACGCTTTCGCAGATTGCGGGCTCTCTGCCCGAGCCGTCGCGGACGCGGCTGCTGGAGCTGGCGGGTCGGCTGCGGTTTCTGCTTGGAGATATTGAGAATCAGAATCGGACGCTGCGGATGGCGACCAACTCGTTGATCGTGCATATGGAGGGGTTGATGCGGCAGGTGGCGCGTCGGCTGAGCCACTCGGGCACGTACGGCCGGAAGGGGTACGTGGACAGCGTTCCCACGGTTATTTCTGCTGTAGATCTCACCCGCTAAGGCGTTTGCCACGGAGCCATCATGAGCCTGAACAGTGCATTACAGATCGGTCGTTCGGCGCTGACGGCGAGTCAGATCGGGCTGTCGACGGCGGGGAACAACATCGCGAACATCGCGACGCCGGGGTACTCGCGTCAGATTGTTTCGCTGTTCCCCAACTGGGGCGATCGGTCGACGCCGGGCGTGCAGGTGGGGCAGGGCGTGGGCGTGAGAGACATCCGCCGACAGATCGATTCGGCGCTGCAGTCGCGGCTGTGGACGGGCGTTTCAGACGAGGCGGCGGCGGTGCGGCAAGCGAGCATCACGGGCGGGGTCGAGGCGACGATCGGCGAACTGAGCGGGCACGATCTCTCGACGGAGATGGGGACGTTCTTCGCGGGGTGGTCGGAGGCTGCCAACAGCTCCAAGTCGGCGAGCCTCGTGGTCCAGCAGGGCGACAAGCTGGCGTCGTTCATCAAGCGGATGCGTTCGGACCTTGGGCAGCACCGCGTGACGATCGACAAGCAACTTGGCGCGCAGGCGGAGCAGGCGAACACGCTGCTTTCGCGGGTTGCGGACCTGAACAAGCAGATCTCGGCGTCGGAGATCGACGGCTCGACGGCCAACGGGCTGCGCGATCAGCGTGACCAGACGATCACCGATCTCAGCGCGATCATGGATGTGACGACGGTAGAGCAGGACGGCGGGTCGATCGACGTGCTGGTGGGCTCGACGCCGGTTGTTCTTGGTGGCCGCTCGCGTGGGGTGGAGCTGGCGCGGCGGACCGAGAACGGCACGACGAATGTCTTCTTTCAGGTCAGAGAGAACAAGCAGCAGCTGGACGTGAAATCGGGCGAGGCGGGCGCGTTGCTTGACAGTCGGACCAAGGCGGTGGACGGGACGATCGACCAGCTGGACACGATCACTTCGCGGATGATCTTCGAGATCAACAAGCTGCACTCGACGGGGCAGAACGTCAAGAACCTGAGCGAGACGACGGGGACGCTGGGGATTCCCAGCGGGGATCGGTCGCTGGGGCTCAACGACCCGGAGAACAAGACGTTCGGCGGGCTGCCGTTCAAGGCGGTCAACGGCGGGTTCCTGGTGACGGTGAAGCAATCGGCGACGGGCGCGACGCAGACGGTGCGTGTGGACGTTGATCTGGACGGCACGACCAACGCGGGCACGCCGGGCACGGGCGACGACACGAGCCCGGAGAAGATTCGTGCGGCGCTCGATGCGGTGCCGGGCATTCACGCGAAGTTTGACGCGGACGGAAAGCTGAAGATCGACGCCGACGCGGGGTACGAGTTCAACTTTTCTGAGGACAGCTCGGGCGTGCTGGCGGTGATGGGCGTGAACGCGTACTTCACTGGTTCGAGCGCGGTGGACGTTGGTGTGCGGGCTGACCTGAAGGACAACCCGTCGCTGTTGATGACGGGGCGGATGATGAACGGGACGTTCGTGCAGAACGGGACGTCGCTGGCGGTGGTGGGGATGCAGGACAAGTCGATCGCGGAGCTGGGCGATCGCACGCTGCGTGGGGCGTGGACCGACACGGTGCAGGCGGTGGGCGTGGCGGCGTCGTCGTCCAAGTCCAATGCGGAGGCGTCGGGGCTGGTGAGGGCGAACCTTGAGTCGCAGCGGGCGGCCGTGAGCGGCGTGAGCCTCGACGAGGAGTCGATCAATCTTCTGAACTTTCAGCGTCAGTACCAGGGTGCGGCCAAGCTGATCTCGGTCGCGGACGAGCTGACGCAGACTCTGATGCAGTTGGTGTAACGAATCGCGCACGGTTGAGAACGAACGGAATTTGGAACACACCTATGAGCTCGATCTCATCCAGCTTCGGCCGCGTGCCCAACCTGCTCAGCTCGCAGATCGCGCTAGGGAACATCACGCGCACGAACATTTCGCTGCTGCGGGTGCAGGAGCAGTTGGCGACGGGGCGGTTGATCAACCGCACGAGCGATGACTCGATCCGGTCGGCCACGGTGCTTGAGCTGAACAACCGTTTGCAGCGTTCTGTGCAGACGCAGCGAAACATCGACCATGGCTCGGCGTCGCTGGGGATTCTGGACAAGTCGCTCGGGGAGGCCGGGGATTTGGCGCAAGAGGCCAAGCAGCTGGCGCTTGAAGAAGTCGGTTTCCCCGCCAGTGGCGAACAGCGGCGGAGCCAGTCGGTGGTGGTGCAGTCGATGATCTCATCGCTGTACAACACGGCCAACCGGACGGGCGTGGCGGGGTACGTGTTCGGCGGGACCAGGCCGGGCGGGCAGCCGTTCAGCGAGCAGTTGGGCGGCTATCGCTATCTGGGCGAGGGCGAGGGGCTGGTCACGGATCTTGGACTGGCGGGGACGGTGCCGATCACGATCGGCGCGAACAAGGCGGTGGGTGGATCGGCGGCGCGTGTGCAAGGGACGGTTGACCTGAACCCGACGTTAACAGCGTCGACTCGGCTGGTTGACCTGGCCGGGGCGCGCGGGCCGGGCGTGACGCGCGGGACGGTGCTGGTCTCGTTTAATGGTGGGCCGACGGCGAGGATCGATCTTTCCAAGGCTGACACTGTGCAGGACGTGACGGACACGATCACGGCGGCCTTGAAGGACTATGAGACAACGAACAGCGTAACGATCCTCGGGCCCGGCGGTGTGAGTTTTTCGGGCGAGCATTTGACGATCGACATAGCCCCCTCGGTCGCGGGGCCGGTGCCGTCGCTGACGTTCTCGGATCAGGGCACGGGGACGACGGCGTCGGACCTTGGTCTGATATCGGCGACGCGGGCGTCGTTTGCGCCGGGTTCAGCGGACGGGATGGAGCTGGCTCCGCGGCTGACGTGGCGCACGCCGGTGTCGGCGTTCGCGGGCGTGGCGGGGCCGCTGGGCTCGATCCGGATCAAGAACGGCTCGGGGGCCGCGACGATTGATCTGTCGGGCGCGCAGAGCCTGGAGGACATCAAGAACTCGATCGAGTCGGCCAACGTTGGCGTGCGCGTCAGCATCAACAAGAGTGGGACGGGGATTGACGTCATCAACGAGCTGGCGGCGGGCGACCGGGGGGCGATGTCCATCGAGGAGGTGCCGGGCTCGAACCGTACTTCGTCGCGGCTGGGTGTGCGCTCGCTGAACACGGCGACGCGGATCGCGGATTTTAACAGCGGGCGTGGTGTGAAGATCGTGGACGGCGCGACGAGCGCGGTGACTGGGCTGGCTGATCCGGCGGCGGACGTGGACTTCACGATTCAGCTTGGTGATCCGGCGGGAACGACGCTGAGCATTGACCTGCACGGCGCGGACATGGTGTCGGTGGAGTCGCTGCTGAGCGCGATCAACGGGCAGGCGGCGGCGCAGCTGTCGGCGGCGGGCTTGCCGCCCGGGTCTTTCCAGGCCGGGCTTTCTGATGGGGTCAACGGTTTGACGCTCTCGCAAGATTCATCGTTCACGGGCGCGATCAAGGTCGAGGGGAAGAACAACTCGGCGGCGGCCGAGCAGCTGGGGCTGACCACGGGCAGCTATGACCCTTCGAGCGCAAGGATGATCGGTACGGACCGCGCTCGGGTGCGCGTCGAGGGTTTGTTCTCTGATCTGATCGACCTGCGTAATTCGCTTGAGACCAACGACACGCTTGGCATCGGCTTTGCGGATAGAACGTTGACCGCGACCATTGACCAGCTGGGTCAGACGCGGGGCACGGTCGGAGGATTCGCGCAGCGTGTGCAGATCGCGCAGACGCACGAGGAAGACCGCAACACGATCGATTCGCAGGTTCGCAGTCAGCTTCAGGATCTGGATTACACGGAGGCGGCCACCCGCTTCTCGCTCTTGCAGACGCAGCTTCAGGCGGCGATGCAGACGACAGGACGGATCAGTCAGAACTCGCTCTTAGATTTCTTGGGGTAAAGAGGGCTGGGGTAGAGAGAGCTGGGTTAGGGCTTTGAACATCTCGGCGGGCGGAAGCTTGCTGAGGGGATTGGATCGTAACACTACCGACGTCACGGCCACGTCGGCGGGGAGACAGGATGTCGCCCGATCACGGAGATCGGGAGTGATCCGAAACCGGCCGCTTGCGGAGCACGCACGATGGAAGTGCGAACGAATCGATTCGGAGTGATCGACATCGCGGAGGACCGCGTGATCACGTTCCCGAAAGGGTTGCTTGGGTTCTCGACATTCACGCGGTACTGCCTGCTGGAGCCGGGCGACGATGCGTGTTTCTTCTGGCTCCAGTCGATCGACGAGCCGGGGCTGGCCTTTGTGGTCACGGACCCGAGCTTGTTCGTGCGTGAGTATGCGGTTCCGATCCGGCCCGAGCAGATGGCCGAGCTGACGCTGGCGAAACTTGAGGATGCTCAGGTGTTCGTGATCGTGAACAAGGTGAACGGGTGCCTGACGGGGAACCTTCAGGGGCCTTTGGTGGTGAACACTCAGACGCGGCAGGGCGAGCAGCTTGTGCTGGCGGAGAAGCGATGGACGACGAGGCACGAGTTGGTGCGTGTGAACGTTCCGGCTCGTGCGTTATCGGCCTGAGCGGGTTTGAAGCAGGTCTTTATGCAACGTGGTGTTCTTCAAACCTCTCACCGCCCAGCGGGGCATTTTCACGTGACCGCCGCGTCGCAGGCGCTGGATGCCTCCGTGGTTGGCACGATCAAGGAGTTGTTTCATGCTCGTCCTTTCCCGTCAGCGCGACGAGACGATCATGATCGGGGACGACATCGAGATCACCATCGTGGACATCCGAGGCGACAAGGTTCGCCTCGGGATCACCGCTCCGAACCGGATCGCGGTGCATCGGAAAGAAGTCTACGAGTCGATCACTCGGGAGAACCGCCAGGCCGCCATGATCGCCGACAGCGATCTGGAGAGCATGACCGGGATCTCGCCGGGCCCGGGGAAGCATCGCGAGAGTTCGGCTCTCGCGGGCCTGGGCCGGTTGTCACCGATCGCGGTTTCGAACGTTTCGCCGTTCTCTGGTCCTTCGAGTCCTGTCCAATCAACAACCTCGATCGCACGATCGCTCGCGAGCCGTCCGGCCGCGAACGAGCGTGGCGCTCGGGGGGCGTAACACTGGGGCGCGTTGCCCGTTAGTGAATCACCGTCCGAACCGTTTTTTTCAGAAACTGGTCCCACGCGGTCGTAGGAAACACGAACACACCGCAATCATGGAGGATTGCCCATGTCCCGTATTAACAGCAACATTCCCAGCCTCATCGCTCAGTCCACTATGACCCGAACGAGCAAGGAGCTTCAGCTCCGGCTCGAGAGGTTGTCCACCGGCCTGCGGATTAACCGCGGTGCCGACGATCCGGCCGGTCTGATCATCAGTGAGCGTTTGCGCTCGGACATCAACGGCGTGAACCAGGGGATTAAGAACTCGGACCGAGCGAGTTCGGTGATCGCGACGACCGAAGGCTCCCTGGCTGAGGTGAACGGGCTGCTCAACTCGATCAAGGGATTGATCGTCGAGTCTGCCAACACGGGCGCGAGCTCCAAGGCCGAACGCGAGGCCAACCAGCTCCAGATCGACTCGGCCATCGATTCGATCACGCGGATCTCGAACACTGCGAGCTTTGGCGGGCTCAAGCTGCTCAACGGGAGCTTGGACTATCAGTTGAGCGGCGTGCGGACGAGCGCGATTACCAACGTTCACATCAACAACGCTCAGTTCATCGATCGTCCCAACCTTCAGGTCCAGATCGACGTGATCGCTTCGGCACAGACGGGCGCGCTCTATTACAACGGCGGCACAGGCCGACTGCCTAGCGCGACGACGCTGCAGGTCACGGGCGCGCGCGGCGTCGAGACCCTGACCCTCCCCGCCGGGCAGACCGTCTCGGCCGTGGTGGCAGCGGTGAACAACGTCACGCAGCTCACCGGCGTGAAGGCCAAGACATTTATTGATGGTGTGAACTCCAGCATCGTCTTCGAATCGGTGGGTTATGGCTCGGACTCCTTTGTTAGCGTGCAACGGCTGGGCGGGCCTTCGAGCAACGATCCGTTCCAGTTGTACAAGTTCGACAACAACGGTCCCAAGGTGGCCCCGGGCGGTTGGAGCTGGGCCACGCTCATCGGCAGTAACACGCTGATCAAGGGTCAGCGTGACTCGGGTCAGGACGTGAGTGCGCTGGTGAACGGCAACCTCGCTTCGGGCGACGGGCTGAAGATCTCGGTCAACTCCAGTTCGCTGGGCTTAGACGTAGTGCTCAAAGAGGACTATGCCACCCGCCCGGCGGCGTCGATCGCCGACTTCAACATCACCGGCGGCGGAGCGATCTTCCAGCTCGGTCAGGACGTGAACGCTCTCCAGCAGTCCACGCTGGGCATCCAATCGGTGGCCGCATCGAACCTGGGCTCGACGCTGAGCAAGGGGCTGATCTATACGCTGGCGTCGCTGAAGTCTGGCGGCGACAACAGCATCGCCGAGTCGGTCAAGAAGGGGGACTTCAGTGTCTCGAGCGATGTGCTTGACGCCTCGGTGGATCAGGTCTCGATCCTTCGCGGGCGTTTGGGAGCGTTCGAGAAGAACATCCTTCAGACCAACGTCCGCTCGCTGCAGAACTCGTTTGAGAACCTGTCGGCCAGCGTGTCGCAGATCCGTGATGCCGACTTTGCGTTCGAGACTAGCCAGCTGACTAGGGCCCAGATCCTGTCGAGCGCTGGCACGTCGGTGCTGGGGCTGGCCAACCAGCAGTCGCAGCAGGTGCTGCAGTTGCTCGGATAATCCCGGGGCGGCCTGATCGTTCAGGCTGATCCTTACTGAAGAGCCATTTTGACCTGCCCCGGGTCCGGGAACCACGCTGTGGTACCCCGGATCCGGGGCTGATCGTTAGATCACAGGCACTCATATCCCCCCGAGCCGGTCCAGATGTCACACACCGCACGCCGCGAGGCGCGCCAGAACGTGAACGCCTGAACCGGCTCGTTCCTTGCGCCGATTCTGTGCCCTGAACCTCGGTCGTGTGACCGAGACTCACGGCTTGGTACGGATACCGAGCCGATCGCGGGCCCGACGGTGTGCGTCGGACCTTTCCCGCCGGTCATCCCCGGCGGGTTCCAGGCACCGGCGGCGTCAGCGCCCGCACCGGATGAATTCACGGAGGATCGAGTCTCATGAGTCGCATCAACACGAACGTTACCAGCCTTATCGCGCAGCGCGTGCTCGGTCAGAACCAGCAGGGGCTGCAGACCTCGCTCGAGCGTTTGAGCACGGGTGTCAAGATCAACCGCGGCAAGGACGACCCTGCCGGTTTGATCGCGTCGGAGAATCTCCGGGGCGAGATCAAGTCGACCAACGCCGCGATCGGCAACGCCGACCGCGCCGACCAGGTCGTGAACATCGCCGAAGGTGGCCTGCAGGAAGTCTCCAGCTTGCTCGTCGAGCTTCAGGGCCTGCTGACCACCAGCGCCAGCAAGGCTGGTTTGAGCAAGGAAGAGAAGCAGGCCAACCAGCTTCAGGTCGACTCGATCCTTCAGACCATCGACCGCGTCTCTTCGAGCACGTCATTCCAGGGCATCAAGCTCTTGAACGGCAACTTTGACTTCAAGGTTGACAACGTGGCTGCGGGCGTCAGCGGCTTTCGCGTCAACGCCGCCAAGTATGGCGCGAGCGGGCTGGACGTCAACGTCCTGGTCACCGGTTCGGCCCAGCAGGGCGGCGTGTTCGCGTCGTTTGGCGCGGCTTCGCTGAACCTGGGCGGCCCGACCTCGGCCTTCACGGTCGAAGTCGGTGGCAGCAAGGGAAGCCGCGAGCTGCGTTTCAGCAGCACGACCACGCTCGCCAAGATCGCTGAAACGATCAACACCTACACCGAGGTCACCGGCGTCAAGGCCTCGGTCTCGGGCACGGGTGTCAAGCTGGCCAGCGCTGAGTTTGGTTCGTCCGAGTATGTTTCGGTGAAGGTCGTCAAGGACGGCGGGATCGGCTCGGCCTCGAACATCGGCGTCTACAACCTTCAGGACGGCAACTTTGGCGCCTCGAAGACCTCGAGACTTTCCACCTTTGCCAGCGCCAACAACGGGTTCACCGACAAGGGCCAGGATCTTCAGGCCACGATCAACGGCATTCAGGCGACCGCCAACGGCAAGGACATCCGCATCAACACGGACTTCCTCGACGTGGCCGTGACGCTCAACACCTCGACCTCACAGACCCTCGGATCGGTTGGCACCTCCAAGGCCTTCTCGATCACCGGCGGTGGTGCGGACTTCCAGCTCTCGTCCAAGGTCGATATCGCTGGCCGCGTCAGCCTGGGCATCCAGGATGTCGCGATCCGCAAGCTAGGCAACGGCGACACGGGCTTCCTCGATTCGCTGGGCAACGGTAAGGCCCAAAACGTGGTCGACGGCGACGCGTCGGGCGCTCAGAAGATTGTCGATGAAGCCATCAAGCAGGTCTCGGGTCTTCGCGGCCGACTGGGCGCGTTCCAGAAGAACACCATCGGTGCGACCATCCGCAGCCTGGGCATCTCGGTGGAGAACACCACGGCCGCCCAGTCGGTGATCCGTGACTCGGACTTCGCGGCTGAAACCGCGAACCTCACCCGCAGCCAGATTCTTTCGTCGGCCTCGACGAACATCCTCTCGCTGGCCAACAGCCAGCCCCAGAGCGTGCTGCAGTTGCTCGGCTAATCTCGAGGTCAGAGCCTGATCCGTTGATCGGGCTTTGAGAGGAATGTGAACGCAACCCTACCCGCCCCGGCGACTCTTCGCCGGGGCGGGTTTTCGTTTGGAGTCACAGGGCGTCGAGTGCCGAGAATGAGTGTCTGTACCATTTCTTGAGGCACGGGCGTCGCGTTCGTGTCTGGTTGTCCCTCTTTCGCGTCGCTCAGCTTGGTTTGAAGCACGTCGCGCGTCGTTGGCGCAGCATCAAATCGTCCGAGGGCTCGAAGAACTCACGAAAGTCAACGTGCCAGCGCGTCAAAGTACAACCACGAAGAAGCGCGCGAACGCCCGGGCCGTACTGCCCGCCTCGGTGGACGTGATCATCGAGCCCAAGCCGGGGCGGGCGGGGGGTGTGGGCGGTGATGTTCGCCGCCGTGCTGGTCGTGGTGCGGGGCGCGGTACAGGGCGGGGTGCGGGGCGGGGTGCGGGGCGTGCGCCGGTTGATTTCGGACCTGTCGCCCCGGCGTTCCAGACCGCCAAGGCGGCCTTCGTTGCGTTCCTTCGCGTCGAGTGCGGGCTCAGCGTTAACACGCTGCGTGCGTACTCACGCGACGTGGACCTGATGCACGCGGAACTGACCGAGGGCGGGGCGAGAGCGGTTGAAACTGTCACCGCCCGCCAGCTTGTGCTGCACGTCGCGGGGTTGCGGTCGGAGCATTCGATGGCGGCCGCGTCGGTCGCTCGGCACTTGGCCACGATCAAGGTTTATTTTCGCTGGATGCGAGCGCGCGAGATGATCGACACGAACCCGGCCGACGCGCTCGATCGGCCGACGCGCTGGAAGAACCTGCCGGGCGTGATGACGCCGTTGCAGGTCAAGGCGCTGCTCGACGCGCCCCGGGCGCTCGACGATGAGCCCAAGCCAAGGCCTGCTCGCGCGATCTCGGCACAGGACCGCGTGCTGTGGCTGCGTGATCGTGCGCTGCTGGAACTGCTTTACGCCAGCGGGTTGCGGGCTAGCGAGGTTGCGGGGGTTTCCAATTCTGATCTCATCGACACGCTGGGCGTGGTGCGAGTGACGGGCAAGGGGAACAAGCAGCGGCTGGTGCCGATGGGCGAGCCAGCTCGCGCGGCGGTGCAGCGCTATTTGAAGGAATGCCGTCCGGTGCTGCGGCGTGCGGGGGCGATGGACGAGGGCCGGCTGCTGTTGTCGCGGACGGGCCGCCCGCTGGAACGGGTGGCGGTGTGGCAGATCGTGACCGGGCACGCCAAGGCCGCGGGGCTGAGGGATGTTCACCCGCACACGCTGCGGCACAGCTTCGCGACGCACCTCCTGATCGGCGGGGCAGACCTGCGGGTGGTGCAAGAGCTGCTGGGGCACGCGGACATTGCGACGACGCAGATCTACACGCACGTCGATGGGTCGAGGTTGAAGAGCGTGCATCGGAAGTTTCACCCGCGCGGGTAGGTTTCGGATATCGGTGCCAAGATATGGGGCTTAGAGTGGGGGCGCGAGGGTTCTGGAAACGCCCGGGCCGAGCTTCTATACTCTTGAAGTTTCAATAATCACTGAAAACTCAACTCGGGCCGTCGTCGCCCGATGATCCGTCTCGTTTCGCAAGCATCTAAGCACACCATGCCCCACTCCACCCCCCCCGAACTCTCTCACCTCTCCGCCGGTGACCCGGGCCTGCTGGCCGCGGTCGTGGCGGGTCACGCTCGGCTGACGGTTGGCCAAGGTTTGGAACTCTTTCGTTCCACGCCGTTGCCCGAGCTTGGGCGGTGGGCCGACGCGCGCTGCCGGACGATCCACGGCGACACGTTCCGCACGTACGTCATCGACCGCAACGTGAACTACACCAACGTGTGCAACGCCAAGTGCACGTTCTGCGCGTTTCGCCGCGACGCCGACGACCACGACGCGTACGTGCTGCCCAAGGAGAAGATCCACGAGAAGATCGCCGAGCTGGTGGCCATTGGCGGGACGCAGATCTTGATGCAGGGCGGGATGAACCCGGACCTCAAGCTCGACTACTACCTGGACCTGCTGGGCTCGATCAAGGAGAAGTTCCCCGGCGTGCACGTACACGCGTTCAGCCCGCCGGAGATGGTGGAGTTCGTACACTTCTTCGACCCGCCGGGCGCGAGGTTCGAGGATAAGTGCCGGTGGGTGATGATGAGGCTGCGTGAGGCGGGGCTTGATAGCCTGCCGGGCGGCGGGGGCGAGATTTTCGCGGATCCTGTGCGTCGCAAGATCGGGCTGGGCAAGTGCGACGCGGAGAGCTGGCTGACGGTGATGTACGTCGCGCACACGCTGGGGATGTTCACGAGCGCGACGATGATGTTCGGGCACATCGAGGGGCACGCGGACCGGATCCATCATTTGTGGATGGTGCGGCAGTGGCAGGACCGGGTGCTGCGCGAAGGGCACGCCGAGGTGGGTCGGCCTTCGGAGCCGACGGTTGGTTCGGCGAGCAACGTGGACGCTCGGTCTGCGACGGCGCCCATGATGGAAAGAGATCCAAGGGGAGGCGAGTACCAGCGAGGCGGGGAAGAGTCGGCTCGGAGAGCCGACCTACCTGGGGAGCGACCGCTGGGGCATTATAAGGCCTTTATTTCTTGGCCTTTTCAGCGTGAGAACACGCCGCTCGGTCGCGTGAAGGACTGGGGGCATAACGCCAAGGAGCTCGCGGCTGGCGCGGAGTTCCCGGGCGATGTCGTGGCTCGCGCGTTTGATTGGGGTAAGAACCCGGACGTGGACTATCGCACGCTGGGCCCCGAGGCCGCGGAGTTTGGGCGGCGCGTGCGGATGTCGGGTTCGAGCGACTACCTGCGGACGCAGGCGGTCAGCCGGCTTTTCCTGGACAACGTGTACTCGATCGGCAGCTCGTGGGTGACGATGGGACCGCACATTGGGCAGCTTGGGCTGATGTACGGCGCCAACGACATGGGCAGCGTGATGATGGAAGAGAACGTGGTGAGCAGCGCGGGGACGACGTACTGCCTTGACGAGGCCGTGCTGTGCCGGTTGATCCGTGACGCGGGGTTCATCCCCGCGCAACGCAACAACATCTACGACATTCTTCGCACGCACAGCGGCCCGACCGCGCCAGACGTGCGCGTGACGGACTGGTCGCAGCACCGGGCTCAGAAGCTTCATAAGGAAGCCACGCCCAAGCCGCAGACCGGCGCGACGCTGACCATCAGTACGAAGTGAAGAGAAGATTTACCACGAGAGGCTCAGAAACTCCAAGAATATGAGCGTGAAAAAGTCAAGAGGGCTGGCCTTGTCTTCTTCAAAGCATTCCGATTCTCACTCTTCTCTGTGCGGCTTTGCTGTGTGCTTGTGTGTCTTTCGTGGTGAACTCGCATCTTTGGATCGCTAACGAGGAAAGACCTGCGTGTTCCTGCGCGTCTTTGTTCATCGCTTTGGACTGGCTGACGCGGCGGCGGCTTCGTCGTAGATTGCGCCGAGCGTGAGAGGCAGGTTCTGACTGCCGCCGTATCCGTCGAAACCGACAGGCTTCATCTTGGTGACGATTTCCTTGCGCGTCATTCCGTTCTTGATTGCCGTCTGAACTTTCGCGCCGACCTGGTCGAAGTACTCGACCTGGGTTCGCAGGCCCGTGATGTCGGTGATGTCGCCGTGGCCGGGGATGACGATGGTCTTTTCGTCGCAGAGGGCGATGATGGCGGCGAGCGAGCGTCGCCACGCGGCGGTGTCCGCGCCGCCGTCGCGGTCGATGTACGGGTGACACTTTGAAAAGAGCAGATCGCCCGCGTGAATGATGTTCAGTTCGGGGATATGAACAAAGAGGTCGTTGTCAGTGTGCCCCGGGCCGACGTGCGTGAGGCGGACTTCGAGCCCGCCGATATTCAGTTGTTTTTCCGTCTTGAAGTTCTCGGTCGGGGCGAAGTCCTTGGGATTCAACTCGGCGAAGCGTGCGTGAAGAGCTTTGAAATCGTCGGCCACCATCGCGGCCTTTTCCTTGTCGCCGGCTAGTTCCATCACCGCCTGTTTGACGGTGGCGATGTAGCGATCGGTCTGGGTCAACACGCGCGAGACCGCCAGTTCTTGCGCGATGACGGGCACAGTTTCGACGAAGACGTAGTTGCCGCCGGTGTGGTCGGCGTGGTGGTGTGTGTTGACCACGGCCGCGAGCTTGGCGGTGCCGAGCTTCAGTTCGCGCTTGAGGATGGGGCCGTAGGGGGAGGTTTTGCAATCAACGAGCAAGGCTTCGCTACCCGAGACGAGCACGAGCGCGATGCCGCCCTGGCCGATGGCGACGCGAGACTTTTCGCTGATCGGTTTCCAGTCGAAGAAGGTGGCTTGGGCGTGGGGCATCGTGAACGCGGCGCGTGCTTCCGCGGCGCGGATCGCGGGGGCAAGGGCCGCGGCGCCGACGGCTGCGCCAAGGAAAACGCGACGCGAAACGCGAATATTCGCGCAGTGCATGATGGTTTCCTCAGCAAGCCGACTCGCCCTTGACACGAGCACAGAGTTTGATTCCGATGCGGAACATAGCGAGAGAAGAAAAAAAGAAGTAGAAATGCAGAGCGCGACAGGTTGAAAACCTACCTCACGAGATGAGGTAGGGAGAAAGACACGAGGGCAGAAAGGACGCCCGCCTCACGATGCTTTGAGGATAGAACAATTCGGAGCGTAAAACCGAGAAGATCGACCTCAGCGTGCCTCGACCACCTCGTCGTAGATCGCGCCGAAGGCGATGGGCTTGATCCAGTCGCCGCCGTAGTCCTTGAACTCGTCGATGACGGTCTTCTGGAACTCTGGGCGTGTCTTCTTTGCGGCCACGGCCTTTTTGGCCTCGTCGAGCACGCGGCGGTGGTACGCGACTTGGGCTTTGGCGGCGTTGACGTCCCCAACTTCGCCGTGACCCGGGACCAGCACGGTCTTGTCGTTGCAGAGCGCGATGATCTTCTCGAGGGATTTGATCCAGCCCTGCACGGTTGCGCCGCCGGAGGGGTCGAAGTAGGGATGGACCTTGTTGAACACCAAGTCGCCGGTGTGGATCACGTTCTGCTTGGGGAAGAAAACAATCAGGTCGTTGTCGGTGTGGCCGGGCCCGACGTAGACGAGCTCGATGCGCTCGCCGCCGAAGGTCAGCGTCTCGTTGCCGCGCGTGGTCTTGGTGGGCTGGTAGGTCGCGGGCGTGACCTCCTCTTTGCCGAGGGCTTCGGTCTCGGCCATGATCTTTTTGGCGATCGGCGTGTCCACGTTCTTGAGCGTCCGCAGCGTCTGCGGCAGGTTGCGGGCGTAGAGCTGGATCTGGTCGCCGATGCGAGCCTTGGCGGATTCGTGGGCGAGGACCGTGACGTCCTTGGTGAACGCCGCGTTGCCGCCGGTGTGGTCGTAGTGGTGGTGCGTGTTGATGACCATCTTGAGGGGCGAGCCAAGCGACTCGACATCGCGCCGCAGCTGCGAGCCGAAGCCAGCGTTCTTGGTGTCGATCAGCAGCGCCTCGCCCCCGGCCAAGAAAGCCAGCGAGTTGCCGCCTTCGCCGGTGAGTGAGTAGACATTGTCGGCGATTTTCACGGGCGGGAAGTAGGTGTCTTCGGTGCAGCCATTGAACAGGCCGTCAAACAGGCCCCCCGACCGCGCCCGACCGGGCGCGATTCGACTCGGGAGAGCGCCCAAGGCTGTGGAAGCGAGGAAAGCGGTGGTCGCGAGCGTGCTCGAGATCGCCAAAAAATCGCGGCGTGTGGTGAACATGATGAGAGCTCCAGAGTCGGCGTGGTTGGCGGTTCTCGAAAACGATACGGTCGCGGTCTGTCGCGGCTCGATCAGCGTAGTACATCGATTCTGGCTGATACGGTGGGGTCCGCGAGCGCGAAAATCAAGTTCATCGCTCGGAGGGATGGCAGCGGGTGACACGAACGATCGAGATGATCCGTTGGATCTTGCACCTTCCGCCCTCGCATCGCCGACGGCCTACGATCCTCCCCCTCGAATCCACGCGGATTTTCAGGGCTGATTGATGTTCTGACCCGATCACTCCGCGGCCGCTCGTGCCCTGGGTGATCTCAACCCCTTGGACCCGCACTCATGAAAGCGACCGACCTTCGCATCGGACTGGGCGTCAAGATCGACGGCAAGATCTGCGTGCTCAACGCCGTCGAGCACCGCACGCCTGGCAACCTTCGCGCCTTCATCCAGATCAAGTATAAGGACGTGATCAGCGGCAAGTCTTTCGAGAAGCGGCTCGGCTCGGCTGACGATGTTGACGTGATCGACCTCGACCGCCGCCCGATGGAATATCTCTATTCCGACTCCTCGGGCGCGACGTTCATGGACATCGAGAACTACGACCAGATCGTCATCAACGCCGACGTGCTGGGCGACGCGCTCAAGTTCCTCCGGCCCAACTCTCAGACCGTCGTCCTGCTTTTCGACGGCAACCCGGTGCTGATTGAACTCCCCGCGTCGGTCGATCTGACGGTGAAGGATTGCCCGCCGGAAGTCAAGGGCGCGACCGTCACCAACCAGACCAAGGACGCCGTGATGGAGACGGGTCTGACCGTCCGCGTACCTGCGTTCATTAAAGCCGGGGAAACGCTGCGGATCGCGACGGAAAACGGCACGTACCAGTCGCGAGCGTGAGACGAGAACTCTTCCCAGAGGAAGAGGCCAGGGAAGGTTCTAGCCTTCGAATCCAGCAAAGGCTGCTCCCGTTGGTCGTTCGTTTGTGAGCCGCACAACACGCTTGTCCCTGAGAACGAAACCCTGGACCACCGGGGTTTTTTCATTCCTATCTTTGCTCTGATGAACATCGCTCTCATCGGCCTTCGCGGCTCAGGAAAGTCAACGCTCGGCCCGCACGTCGCGGGCTCGTTGCAACGAGGATTCATCGATCTGGACCGACTGATCCCGGGCAGACTCAACGCCGCGAACATCGCTCAAGCCTGGGCCACGCACGGCGAAGCAGGATTCCGCACGGCGGAACTCGAAGAACTGCGGCGCGTGCTGGAAATGTACGACGATCAGATCATCGCTCTGGGCGGGGGCACGCCCACGGCACCTGGGGTCGCCGACCTGCTCCGAAAGCACCGTTCCACGGGCGATCTGCGAGTTTTCTACCTGCGCGGCAGCGCTGGCACGCTCCGAGCTCGCCTCGCTATCGCGGACAACGCGCACCGACCCAGCCTCACCGGAGCCAACCCGATCGACGAGATCGACGCGGTGCTCGCGGCTCGCGATCCGCTCTATCGCTCGCTCGCGGACGTGGTCATCACGATCGACGACCTGCCTTATGATAGAGTTGCCCAGCAACTGGAAGACGCGGTCCGTTCATTGACGCCGTGGTAGAAATCGCGAGAGATATTGCTTCGGGCGGGTCGCCCGCGCTGGCGAAGTGTGTCAGAACGAGCCTCGCGCGTGGGCTTCAACAGAAGTCAATCACTCGTCGGCTCTCCGCACCGCTTCGCAGAACGCCGCGATGAGGCCGAGGTCTTTCACGCCGCGTTCCTTCTCGACGCCGCTCGAAACATCTACGCCGTACGGCCTCACCGCGCGGATCGCCGCGCCGACATTGTCCACTGTTAGCCCGCCCGCGAGAAAGATCGGCTTAGAGATCTCGGCCGCCGCGTCTTCGAGCTTGGCCCACTCGAAGGCTTGCCCTTCGCCGCCTGCTGAACCATCAACCAGGATTGCATCGACCTCTTCGATCGCGTCCCAGCGTTGCAGTTCGGCCGCGATCGTGTCGGCGTCGAAGCGGATTGCGCGGATCACGCCCGGGCCGCACTGGCGGGTGAGAGCCTCGTCCTCGCTGCCGTGCAGTTGCGAGTATGTCGTCGGGCAGGACTCTTCGAGGTCGCTGAACGCGTCGATCGACATGTTCATCACCACGCCGACCGTCGAGACCATCGGCGGCAGCACGCTCAGGATCTCGAACGCCGTTTCAGGATCGATGTAACGCGGGCTGGTGCGGACAAAGATGAACCCGACGGCGTCGGCTCCGGCGTCGGAGGCCGCGGTCGCGGCCTCGTGAGTGCGGATGCCGCAAACTTTGATGCGCGTTCGTGCCAAATCGCTCGCTCCGTTCAGGCTTGGGTACCGGCCCAACAACCGCGGGACGGGACGGTTGGGCTTTCAGAGGCACCTGAACCAGAACAGTAGCGGCTCAACAACCGGCCTGAAACGCTGCGGCGAAGGCGTCGAAATCGTCGCCGTTGACAAAGCCGTCGCCGTTATAATCCGCCGTGCTCTCGCCAGCATCGAACGACAGGGAATAGAGATCAAAGTCGTCGGCCGTGACAAAGCCATCGCAGTTGAGATCCGCGCCGCAGATCGAGAGCTTCGACGGAACACTGAACAGATTGCCGCACGCCTTCTTCACAGAGCAGCGAAACTCTCCGACAACCCCTGTCGGCCACAGCGTAAGTCCGTGATCCACGAGCAGGCCGCTGGTCTGGGTGCCGACGGCGCTGAGAACATACTTCCCGCCGACTAAGTTCGCGCCTTCAACCAAGTCGGTCCACGCCTCCGCCGCGCCGACCTTGAACTGCCATTGATAAGTGAACGGCCCGTCGCCCTCTGGCATCACCGAGAACTCTGCTGGCGCGAACGGGCACACAGCCGCGTCGCTGGCGGACGCGAGGGCGAAGCACGCTGGCCATTCCACGTTGATCGTGGCAACGTCGGGCGCGATCAACGTGCTGCGTATGCTGGCCGCGCCGGTGGCGGTTGCCGTTTGGTACACCGCATAACTATTCACGCGATCGATCGGGATGTTACACACAAGCGTGCGCGGATTGCTCGAGCCGGGGATCGGGTTCTTCAACTTAATCTCAGTTTGAAACACCAGCACGCCGTCGGCTGTGTTGAACGCCGTGCCGAGCATAACCGGCGAGTTCTGCTTGATCGCGATGCCGCTGCCCACGGCGTCGGTCGTGTTCCCGGCGGCGGCGATGCGGAGCCGGCCCGCGTCGATGCTGGTCGTGAACTGCCCCTGTGCCTGGTTCCCGAAGTTAAAGTTGCCTTGCCGGCCGTCGGGGTGAAGCGCGCTGTCGGGCCGGTCGGCGAGCGTCGCAACATCGTCGGGAAGCCAGTTGCTGATATAGAAACTCTGAACACTGATCCCAAAGCCGTAGCCGGAATTGCGGTAACAGAGGACAGCGACCTCGATATCGATCGTGTCCTCGATCGAGGCGGCCGTGACACTGACAACATCACGCCACTCGGTCGTGCCCTTGACGCGAGCCTTGAGGTCGATTTGAGTCTTTGTGCCGGGCTGGGCGAGAGCGATCTCGCACAGCGACGCGAGCACAACAAGCAACACGAGAAGCTTCATGGCCTCGAATCCTTTCAAGCCATCGACGACGAAGATATCGACCAACGACGAGGGCCTCACCCTGCTCAGCACCCGGCCTCGAACGCGAGGACGTAGGCATCGAAATCGTCGCCGTTGACAAAGCTGTTCCCGTCTAGGTTCGCGTCCGTGTTCTCGACCTCGAAGGCCGTGACGAAGCCGTCAAAGTCGTCGCCGGTCAGGAAGCCGTTGCAATCAAAGTCGGCCGGGCAGGCTGATGAGCACTTGGGCCAGTGGACGTTGATCGTGGCGACGTCGGTGGGCAATAGAGAGAGGTAGCAAAAATCACACGTTGTGTCATAGACAGTAAAGTTATTGATCCGATTCTTGGGCACGTCGCACACGAGGGTGCGGCCCACCACTCGGCCTGGCGTGGTGTTCACGATCGTGGTTTCAAACTTAAAGCCCAGCACGCCGTCCGAAGTGTCGAACAGGGTTCCCGAAGTAACCGGCGTGTTCTGCTTGACCGATATGCCGCCGCCTAGAGCGTCGGCTTCGTTGCAAAGAGACGCGACACGCAAACGACCCACGTCGATTCCGGTTGTGTACGCCGCCTGCCCTTGACCTCCGAAATTGAACCTCCCCTGCCGGCCGTCGGGATGCAAGGCGCTGTCGGCCCGGTCCAGCAATTTGACACGATCGCCGGGCAGCCAGTTGCTCGTCATCACCGCGAACACGGAGGTAGAGAATCCAACGCCGCGGCTGCGATAGAAAAACACCCCGACCTCAACATCGACCCGCGTGCTGGCGGTGGCCGCGGTAGTGTCGATCACCTCCAGCCACGCCGTCGTGCCCTTGATGCGGGCCTTCACGTCGATCTGGTTCTTATCGCCGGGTTGGGCGAGCGCGGAACCAGCGAACAGACTCAACGCGGTAACGCTCGCAATCTTTTTTGTATTCATGGCAGAGTCTTCATCAGGCTGCTCGTGTGGAACACCGTGCTTTGATCACGCTCAATACCTTTGCTTTATGAATCGCTTCGCGACGAGTCTACACGAAGCGCTGTCAGACGCAAGGGTCAGCGCGCGCTCCCGGAAGAAATCTGAACCAGACCTTCGCAGACGCTCAGGCCCGGCGTCCGGGATTGGTTCGCTTCAGGCCGCCCCACTCCCAGCACCTCGCACACTTCCAGGCCCTAACTCGTCCAGAATCTGTCGCGCAAGTTCTTTCTGTTCCTCATCGCCCAGCTTTGGCATCGCTTGGCCGATGAGCGCTCGCGCTCGTTCGGCCTGCCCTAGGTACCGGGCCGCGATCAGCCCCATGAGCAGTTTCACGCGCGAGGTTTCTGAATCGAGCGGGTACGCGGCCGCGTAGCGCTCGAAGGCCGACATCGCGTCGGCGTGCCGGGCCTGCTCGAAGAACCAGTTGGCTAACAACATCTGCGGGCGGCGGCTCATCACGGCCGTGCCGGGCAGCGCGCGATCCTCGGGCGCGCTACCAGAGATTTTCTTGATCGGCTCTTTTGCGACGGCATCCTCCGGCTCGTGCATCGCCAACAGCTCTTGATACGCCGCGGCCGCGTCGGGGAATTGCTCGCGCGCGATCAAGCCCGTGACTTTCGCGCGAGCCGCCGCCAGAGCGTCGGACCGGGCCGAATCGACCTGCCCCGCGGCCTTGCGTGCGTCGCTGGTTGCTTTACCGGGCCGTTCTTTGTTCGCAATGCCGAACCGCTGCTTGCGCTCTCCTTCGGCCTCGGCCAGCGCTGAACGGATCTGGTTGCGACGTTTGAATTGTTTGAGCAGACTTATGAAATCAAATGGCTCGCGAGGCACAAATTTGAAGAGTTGCAACGCGAACGCGGCCGTGATGCCGACGCCGTACCCGCCCAGGTGAGCCGCACGGGCGACGTTGTCCGCGGAGCCGAGCCCCGCCAATAAAAAATCCTTGACGATGAAGAACCCGATGAACCACAGCGCCGGGATGTTGTGTATCCCGATCACGAAGAACAGGATCAGGGTTCGAATGTGCACCATCGGGAAGAGCACGAGGAACGCGCCGCCGATGGCCGCGACGGCGCCCGAGGCCCCCACCGCTGGCGCGGCCGACGTTGCCACGTGGGCCGCGGCCGAGCCGACCATGCCCACACCATAGAGAGCCAGATACCCGAGCCGCCCGAGCCGATCTTCGACCGGCGGCCCGAAGACCCACAGCATCAGCATGTTCCCCGCCACGTGCCAGATTCCGTCGTGGATCACGGAATATGTCGCGAACCGCCACCACTGGGCTGGATCCCACAGCAGGCCCCACTTCATCACGAAGGCGTCGAAGCGTTGCGGGTCTTGCGCGGTGACCGCGAACATCCCGATGAACACGGCCAGGTTGACCGCGATCAGCGCGTGGTTGACCACGGTGGGGCGACGAAGCCGAAGATCGGTGCCGAGCGGCAAGAACACGTGCGATCGTAAGGCCCGCACCCGGACCGGTCGCGGATCAGCGACGGAAAACACTCGCGTCTTTTCGCGGGCGCACCGGATTCTTGCGCTTCAAATCTGTCCGCGTCCCCCCGCGTAAAGGGTGCTCGTCTATAATCCGCCCCTTCGCCCGGCTGGGGTGGGTTCGCGGTGGTCCTTGGGCTCATCTCGGGGACGCGGCCGGTCGAAGATAGAGCACTTTGCGGGCTCTTTCAGCTCGCACGGTCGCCAGGTTTGGTGAGATTTCACACGCCGAAGGGATATCGAAGCATGGCCAGTTACGCCAAGGGTTTGGAAGGGGTGATCGCCGCCGAGACCAAGCTGTCGTTCATCGACGGCGAAAAAGGAATCCTCGAATACATCGGCATCCCCATCGGCGAGCTGGCCGAGCACTCGACCTTTGAGGAAACTGTCTTTTTCCTCTGGAACGGCCAGCTTCCCAAGGCCAGCGAACTCGAAGCCTTCCGCGCCGACGTCCGCCGCCGCTATGACCTTCCTGCGCCGCTTATGGCGCTGCTCACGTCCATGCCCAAGACGGCCCAGCCTATGCACATGATGCGCACGATGGTCTCGGCTCTGGGCATGTACGATCTCAAGCCCAACGACAACGACCTGCCCAGCATCCGCGACAAGTCGCTCAACATGCTCGCGCAGGTCCCGACGATCCTGGCCGCGTTCCACCGGTACCGGCAAGGCAAGCCAGTCATCGCGCCCGACAAGTCCATGAGCATCGCCGAGAACTTTCTTTACATGCTCAACGGCACCAAGCCCACGCCGACCATGGCGCGAGCGCTGGACGTGTGCCTCATCCTGCACACCGACCACGGCTTCAACAACTCGACGTTCTCGGCTCGCGTTGTCATCTCGACTCTCAGCGACGTCTACTCGGGCATGACGGCCGCCGTCGGCAGCCTGCGCGGCCCGCTTCACGGCGGGGCCAACGAGGGCGTGATGGTCATGCTCAACGAGATCCCCACCGTCGAGGCCGCCGAGAAGTACACGCTGGACAAGCTCGCCAAGAAGGACAAGATCCCCGGCTTCGGGCACCGCGTTTACAAGGCATACGACCCTCGCGCGACGCACCTCAAGGCCCTTGCCAAGCAACTCGCTCACGATACCGGCAATTCGGCGCTGTATGACAAGAGCACGATGATCGAGAAGACGATGGCGACGGCGGTGGCGGCCAAGGGGATCTATCCCAACGTCGATTTTTACTCGGCCACGACGTATCACTGCATCGGGTTGCCGCTTGACCTCTTCACGCCAGCGTTTGTGATCAGCCGCGTGGGCGGGTGGTCGGCGCACATCCTCGAGCAGCTCGCGGAGAACCGGCTGTTCAGGCCTGCGGCGGAATACACGGGGCCGCATGAGGTGAAGTACACGCCGATGGGAGAGCGGTAAGCAATCAGACGAGTTCTGGTGAGTTCCTGCGCTCGAGGACGCCGTCAGCCCGAGCGTAGGGCTGGCGTGTGACATGCCTGCTATTCGGAGCGGATATGCTGCCTTCACACTTGCCTGCCCATGCTCGCTCAATCCCATGGGCATGTCATAAGTCGGGTGTGATCGCGGAAGGCGGTTTAATTTGGGCTTGACACGCCGATAAAGGTCCGGTAAGTTGTAAGAGTGTCGATTTCAGCATCGTCAGATTCTCTTCAAGGAGCCTTGTTATGCGAAATACGTCTCTCTCTCTCTTGTCGCAGGTTCGTTGACTTTGTGATCGAGGTTGTCGCGGGTGCGATGATCCTGGTGGGTGGGCCTGTGGCGTGGGCGACTCAGAGCCCGACCGCGGACGTCTTGCAAAATTCCGATATCACTCGGGTCGCACTGGTGAGTACTTTCTGAGTTCAGTAGCGCCAACGACGGTCGCTCTTGACGCCAGCATGATCGGTCAAGCGAACGTTGCCCCGCCGTTCTGTGAGGCGATACCGACCTTGCCAGAGAACGTCCGCGCCTTGGCTTCGATGCAATGCGAGGTTGCCAATCGCACCTTTGGCGATAACCTCGATCCTTCTGCGGCGTTCAAGTTTATGAGTCCGGTGACCGGCGCTGGTTTGTTCCTTGGTACCGATGGTCATGGTCGGAGTGTGTCTTTCGAGTCAATACAGTCAGTGGTCATCCCGCTTCGGGAGCTTCATCCCGATCAGTTTACTGAACAGGACAAGGGGTATGCCTGCTTCGGGTGGCTCCAAGGGTCCGCAGGAAGAGTTCCGGTTTCCGCTGCGTGCCTGAAGAAAGAATCCATCACCGGTGACCCGATGGCTAGTTTTTTGATGGTCACAGGGATTCTTTCAGTGGCCGATATGTTGGTGATCGTTCAATCAGCAAGAATTCTGGACGGAGCGCGTGTTATTTCCGTTGAAACGGGAGAGTCCGTTCCGGTTTCGCAGGTTGCAAGTGGCCAAGAACTTTCAGGATTGTCTTCTGAGCCGGGCACACTCTACGCGGCGACCGCTCCGGTGGGAGGAATTGTGCCGCAACCAGATTGTGTCACGATTGCCTATCAGCGATATGCTGCGGTCGATAAGGCGGCCAGCGAGAGACTTGGCATTTGCATGGTGAAAGCTACGATTGTTTTTTCCGTGTGCATGGGACTCTGTGCGCTTGCCACGTTTCTGGTAGTGGCATGTTGCTTGGCGTGCCTCGCTATTCAAGCGAGTGAGATGAGCGACTGCACGGCAAATTACATGTCAGATAAGAAGTTGAATTTGGAGATACTAAGACTCGATTTATTGGGATGCGGCGTTGTTGTTGTGAATCAATGAAAAAACCATCGCCCCAGCAAGTCAACGGGTGGCAGTTTGATCGTTATTATATCGCCGCGGTTTTTCTAGTTATTATCGCTTCGCAAGCGATAAATTTTATTCCACAGCACAGCAGTTGGTGGTTCAAGGTGGGCGGCTATCTGGTAATAATCGGCGCGCTGATCGCTGCGTTCAGGCATAAACAACGACTGCGGGCAAGAGTCAGGGGCTCTGCGGGGCGGATGTGCATGCACTGCAAATACTCTTTGGTCGATCTGCCTGCCCCGGGCGTTTGTCCTGAGTGTGGGCACGCGTTTCCTGAGGATAGCTATGCGTCGAATTGGCGCAAGACTGGTTTTTCGACGCGTCCCAAGTCTTAGCAAGCGTGGTATTAGTGGCATTGGTTTGCCGAGCGGTCTTTGATCCGGGTTTCAATGGTTCGGCGCGACAAGATAAAACCGCTCGATCTGCACATCGAACCTAGTTTCGTCCTCGCGCTTCATCGTGTAGACGCCTTCCATCGTGCCCCAGGGCGTCGGCAGCGGGCAGAAGCTCGCGTATTCGAACGATTGGCCGGGGGCGAGCTCGGGCTGCTGGCCGACGACGCCGTCGCCGACGACCTCTTCGCGCTGACCGGTGGCATCGACGATGGTCCAGCGGCGGCTCAGGAGCTTCGCCCAGCGGTCGCCCTCGTTGGTGATCGTGATGCGATATCCAAAGACATAGCGTCGCTCGGCCGGGTCGGAGTGCTCGTCGATGAACCGAGGCGCGACGCCTACGCGCACGCCGTTGTCGAGGGAGACAGATCCGAGAGGTTTTTTGGTGGCTTGGGACACGGTTGTTCTCGGTGGCAAGGGCGGATCGGAACGGCGATTCCCATCTGCTTCGAACCCTAAAGAATACGCCGGGTGTTGGCTCGACAGATTGTTCGAGATGGACGAGCGTCTGGTTGGCAAAAGGAAGCGCTTCACTCGACAGGCGTGACCCCGATAACCTTTGCACCTTCGGGTTGAAGAAGGCGTCGAGCGTCTTCACGGACGCGCACGAGGCCTGTGCGTTCAATCTCTCCCGGGGCCTGCAAGGCGTGAAAATCGCCGTTGGCGTTGATGGTGCTGATGATGACCGTGCCAGCGGAGCGAGGGTTTTTCAGGCCGGAATGAAGCGATTTCGCGCGGCGTGTGGCCTTGACGAGGCTGATGTCGGCGGTAGGCGCTTCAAGGTGCGGGCCCCCGTCCATGGGATCGATGCGGCTGAGGTACTTGAATCCGAGCGATTCGAGGATGGCACGAGCGGGGCGAGTTTCCTCGCTGACGGCCCCGGCGCTGTTGGCGGCCTCGGGGTCCATGATGGAGATGTCGATGTCGCCCGGCGGGAGCAGCCCCTCGACGAACTCCTTGGACGTTTGCGAGAACTTGTAAACCTCGGCGAAGGAGCGCGGGATGAAATGGCGGGTGAACTTTTCGAAGAACGGGTTGTAGCCGTTGCGGTCGATAGGACCGAGCATCTCGGCGACGACGCGGTCGGCGAACTGTTCGCGGAAGAGGCCGATGAGGTGGAAGCGGACGAAGGAGAGGAGCCTGCCAAGGCGGAGCTTGTGCCCCCGGAAGGCGTGGTTGAGGATGATGCCGCCGATTTCCGTGGGGCCGGTCTCGTCGGTTTGCAGGCGGGCGATCTTGTGCTCCCAGGAGACCTTGAGTGATTCGCTTTCGCGGCGCATGGTGGAGAGCTGGAGGAAGACGCGCGGCTTGCGCGGGCCTCCCATGCGGGCGATGACCTGGCTGGTGCCGATGACGCCGCGGCCTTCGACGTCTTCGAGGACGAACATGAAGAGCGGTGAGCCGCCGGTGATTGATTTGATTCCCGAGGACGAGGTGGCGCGCGAGGTTGGCTTGGCGTTAGCGCGCGAAGACGCGCCCTTAACGATCGTGCTGGCGATGCGGCCCGCGGTCAGGCTCTGGAAGCTCCGCTGGCTCTGCTCGATCTTCTGCGCGATGATGTCGCGGTCGGCGGGGGGGTTGATGAAGAAGGTTTGCTTGGCGAGGCTGTGAAGGTCGTCGAGGTCGTGCGGGAGCGCTTGGCGGATGACGAACATGGGCGGCCTCCGGGGGGCGAGGGGAACGGAACGAGCGGTTGGTTCAAGATCGGGAGCGAAGGTTAGGGGCGAAATTGGCGCGAGTGAGGCTCGCGAATCGGTAGACTGTGGCTCGCTTGAACAACGGCCCGAACGGGCGGAAGGGGTTTATGCTTTCATCTTCGATCGATTCGTGTGCAACTTCGCGTTTCAAAGCCCTCTCTCGATGGGAGAGGTTCGGGTGGGCGCGACTCGGTCTTGCTTGGGTGCTGTCGGCGCTGCTGGCCAACGTCCTGATCGCGCCTTGCTCGGTTGCGCAGGTCTCTGCGCCAGCCGAGCCTGCGGCGGTCAAGGCCGGTCTCTTTCATGTCCGCTTCGACGCGGCGTTGCAAAGCGAGCCGTATTCGGGGCGTATATACGTTGCGATCGGCAAGAGCGACACGCGCGAGCCGCGGCTTAAGATGGGGGATTGGTTCGCTGGCGCTCAGGTGTTCGCGCGAGACGTTTCAAAGGTCGGCCCGGGCGGCGACGTGCTGTTCGGGCCGGACGCGCTGGCGTATCCGAAGTCTTCCGAGGACTTCGGGAACGGCGAGTATTTCGTGCAGGCGATCGCGCGGCGGAACCTCGACTCGTGTCACCCCGGGTCGGATGAAGGCGACCTCTACAGCGAGCCTAGGAAAGTTAGCTTTGAGAAAGGCAACGCGAGGGCGGTTGAGCTGGTGCTGTCCAAATCCGTTGCGGCCAAGCTCTTCAAAGAGACAGACCGCGTGAAGCTCTTTGAGATCAAGAGCCCGAGCTTGTCGAAGTTTCTAGGGCGTGATTTCACCATGAAGGCCGGGGTGATCCTGCCGGCGGGGTGGAAGGACGACGCGAGCGTGCGCACGCCGACGCTGTATTGGATCGGCGGGTTCGGCGGCGATCACCGGGCAGCGTTCCAGATGGCGCGGATGCTCGCGCAGACGCCCGGCGCGGACAAGTGCCTCGTCGTGGTGCCCGACCCGACGTGCTACTGGGGGCACAGCGTGTTCGCGGATTCGGCCACGAACGGGCCATGGGGGCAGGCGTTCACGAGCGAGATGATCCCGGCTCTCGAAGCGAAGTTTCATGGCTCGGGGACGGTCGAGCACCGCTACGTCAGCGGGATCTCGTCGGGCGGGTGGTCGTCGCTGTGGTTGCAGGTGACGTACCCCGAGACGTTTAGCGGCGTGTGGTCGCACTGCCCCGACCCGGTCGATTTCCATGATTTTCAGCGGATTGACCTGAACGCGCCGGGCGTGAGCATGTACGTCGATCCTTCCGGCGAGCGCAGACCTTTGGCGCGGCAGGGCGGGCAGGTGAAGTTGTGGTACAAAGATTTCATCGCGCAAGAATCGGTGATGGGCCCGGGCGGGCAGATCGGGTCGTTCGAGGCCGTGTTCAGCCCGCGCGGCGCGGACGGCCGACCGGTCGAGCTGTTTGATCGCAAGACCGGGCTCGTCAACGCGAGCACGGCCAAGGCGTGGGAGAAGTACGACATCCGCGCGGTGCTCGAGCGCGATTGGCAGACGCTCGGCCCGAAGTTGGCGGGGAAGCTGCACGTCGTCGCGGGCGGCGAGGACACGTTCTATCTGGAAGGCGCGGTGAAGCGGTTGGCACAGACGATGAAGACGCTGGGCAGCGACGCAGATATCCAAGTGATCGATGGCATGCCGCACACGGTGCATCAGCCAACGGTGAAGAAGATGTTCGAGGTCATCACGGGCATCGCTTCAGAATCGAGCGAGGCGCCGGAGTCGGCGGAGTGAAGATTGGCGAACCGCCGGAATTATGACGTGAGCGAAGAGCGGACGTGAGTGAAGAGAAGATTGAAGGGAAGAACGAGGGCGCAGGCGAGACGCCTGCGCCACGAGATGAGGTAGGGGCCGGTGTCGGTATACTTGATGTTCGATCCAACTGAGACAAATCACTTTTTTAAAGGATTTCTGATGTTCACCACGTTTGTTGCTCTCGCATCGCTCGTCGCACTCGCCGGTCAGCTCGCGGCCCAGCCGACCAAGGCAGCCGAGCAGCCTCAGCCCAAGGTCGTCACGTCGGGGACGGCCCCCGTGAGCGCACCGTCCGACGCGACGGTGCTGTTCAACGGGCTTAATTTGGACGAGTGGCAGGTGGGTGAGGGGAAGCCAGCGGAGTGGACGCTGGACGCTCGGCCGCGAGCTGGCGCGCCGATGACGTGCAAGCCGGGGTCGGGGAGCATCGTCAGCAAGAAGATGTTCGGCGATGCGCAGATCCACGTCGAGTTTGCTCTTCCCAAGGCCGACGCGGACGCGGGGAAGAAGGGCCAGGAGCGCGGCAACAGCGGCGTGTATATTCAAGGCCGATACGAGGTGCAGGTGCTTGATTCATACCAGAATGAGACGTACCCGGACGGCCAGTGCGCGGCGATTTACCATCAGCACGCGCCGCTGGTCAACGTCTGCAAGCCAGCGGGAGAGTGGCAGACTTATGATATTATCTTTACGGCACCGAAGTTTGACGCGGCCGGGAAGAAGACGGCGAGCGCGCGGGTCACGGTGATCCAGAACGGTATTGTGGTGCAGAATAATGTGGAGATGACTGGGCCGACGGGGGGAAACCTGTCGGAGGAGAGCGCCAAGCCCGGGCCGATCATGCTGCAGGATCACGGGAACTTTGTGCAGTATCGAAATGTTTGGGTGAGGGGGTTGGGGAGGTAAGAGACTTTTTTTTGGCGGCTCACGTCAAACTTGCGGTGCAAGCGATTCTCGTTTTCGGCAGGTGGTACTGAGTATGTACCACCTGCTGTTTTTATACGAGCGAGAATCGCTGAAGATGGTCCTCCAACGTCTGGTTGTTTTCCGAAGAATCGAGCGTGAAATAGCGCGCGACCTATTAGCGGCGGCGACCGAATGCGAAGCCACCAAGCACGAGAAGTGCCATCGAAGCGGGGGCGGGGATGATCCAGTTGGCCCGGATGTCGACACCGTCGGTGGCGAGAAGGCTAGTCTTGCGGTTCAGAACCGTGGTCGAGGCGAGGTCGCGGTACACGCCGTAGGTGGTGCTGACCTTGTTGAGCGGGGCGTCGATCAGGAGGCTGCGGACGGTGGCGTCGTCTAGGTCATCGCAAGCGATCGAGATGTTGAAGCGGTAGGCCAGAACCGGGTTGCCGGTGTCGAGCAGAGTGCCCGAGGCGGTCGGTGTTCCTTGCTTGAGCGAGATACCGCCGCCAGCGACATCGTTAACGTTGCTGATAGCGCCGATGCGGAGACGGCCAGCGTCGATGCCGGTCGTGAAGAAGCCCTGGGTCTGGCCACC
>Ga0105048_10001445_pt1 | contig 38598 bp, 33 predicted proteins | sample MAT05_FD_78382 | JGI IMG/M metagenome (GOLD analysis project Ga0105048, IMG submission 78382) | Freshwater microbial communities from Lake Fryxell liftoff mats and glacier meltwater in Antarctica - MAT-05 | ecosystem: Environmental > Aquatic > Freshwater > Ice > Liftoff microbial mat | place... | reverse complement strand
GACTTTAGTCTGAGTACGTTTTTAAAAGAGTTAATTCTCAAGTATTTAAGTAAGTTATTTTAAGTCTTTTAATTTTATATCGACTTTCTTTCATTTGTTTAATATGAATGCCTCACATTACGCTAAAAAAATTTCAAACTCAGACTAAAGTCTAAGCTACAATATTCCTTCTTAATAATTACCAAACGATTTGGTAAACCTATTATTTCGGTCAACAACGCTCGGGTTACAGCATTCCAGCAAGGAATTTGAACCTCAAGATCCCAAAAACACTTCATTAAAAAGCTTAAGAAAAGTGCAAGCTATGAATTCCGATTGTACCTTCCTTGGTTGAATGTTATGATCACCAAAGTGAATCAATTTTAAAATTTAAAATTTTTTTACTTGAAAAAATTTTCTTTAAAACATATATAAATAATTTTCCTTCTTTGAGAACGATTAAACAAAAACGGTTGAGCACATTTCTTTTATTTAGTTGTGTAAACCTAAAAGATAAGGTAATCATGAGATATTCTCGTACTTTAAGTTTATTTATTTATTAATAGGCAGCTCTTGTCTGCAGACTGTTGCTACAGAATCAAAAAAGATCGATTTTTCAATGCTATCATCGATAGAAAGAGATGATTTTTCAGATTTTTCTCTTCTTGACAGAACAATTATTATTTCGGATGGACTTTCCGATAAAAATGTATCCGACCCTCTAAAAATCAAACATGAACCCATTAAAACAGTACTTAATAAGGGTCTTTTGTCGGTCGTTTGGGATAATGTAGAACAAACTTATCTGATTGTCGATTCTTACGAATATGATTCAAATTTACTTTCCGGACATAATAAGAGCGAGGTGTTTGAAAATAACCTAGCCATCATCGGAAATAAATCATGCCATCAAAAACAAAGAACAGGCTCTACAGGTTTCACTGGCCCAACAGGATCTCAAGGTCCTACGGGTGCTGCAGGTACAACAGGTCAATCAGGAATTGATGGCGAAACAGGTGCAACAGGTACTACAGGCTCCACGGGTTCTACAGGTGTAACAGGTGCAACGGGTGTTACAGGCGCTTCTGTTAACGGGACTACGGGGCCAACGGGAGAAACGGGAAACCTGGCGGTACCGGCATCGGTGGAACGGGTATTACAGGTGTTACAGGAGCTATAGGCTTAACAGGTGCAACCGGAGCTCTAGGAGCTACGGTCATAGGGACTAATGGCGCAACCGGTCCAACAGGTGGTTTTAACAACTGGTTAATTAGAGGCAACGCGGGAACAACTCCTGGGACAAATTTTATAGGAACTACAGGCAATAATGCATTCCTTATTGCAACCAACAACAATACAAGCGCAGGAACACGATTTGGTGTGAAAGGAATAATTGAAACCTTAGGAACAGGACAATGTGTCTTTTTGGGTGAAGCCGCGGGATTAAACACTACGATTGGTACAGGAACTAATAATACACTTCTCGGCTTCCGATCGGGTTTAGGGATCACAAGTAATTCGGGTAACACAAGCGTTGGTTCGTCAAGTCTAGATTTAGGTGTTTTCAACGAAGGAAATACTTCTGTAGGATACCAAGCGTTGTTTAGTCATAGTAATTTTAATTCTAGTGCTGCCGGTTATCTGGCAGGTACCCGCATGAACTTAAATTCGTCAAATAGTATTGCTTTCGGTAGTGAAACTTTTGGTTCCAACCCGCAAGTCAGTACCTGCATTGCCTTTGGTTACATAACCTTTGCAAAGATTAATGCGAATATAAACTGTGGCGGATTTGGAGCAGAAGCAAATACTTCGGGGGGCGTACAGACGCCTACGCCTTAGGTTATCGAGCTATTAGCAATGCCAACGGTAAAATTCGTATAGGGAATACTTTTGTGACAGTTGTTGAGGGTCAAGTTGCTTTTACAGTAGCATCTGATAAACGTTTTAAGAGAGATATTGCAGAAAACGTTCCTGGCTTATCGTTTATCACGAAGCTGAAGCCTGTTACTTATCATCTTGATATGGATCAAATGGTAGCCATCATGCAAACCCCAGAATCTGAACGATCACAAGAGCTTGAAAGCTTACAAAGTCAAATTTTGAAGACGGGTTTTATCGCGCAAGAAGTTGAGCTTGCAGCAAATGAAATAGACTATGATTTTGATGCGATTAATAAGCCGCATGATGAAACGGGCTATTATACATTAGCCTATGGTACTTTTGTAGTGCCTTTGGTAAAAGCTATCCAAGAACAGCAACAGATGATCGATTCGCTAAGCAAAAAGACAGAGCAAAGGCAAGAGATTATCAATACGTTAACCGATACGTTGCAACAGCTGCAATTAACATTTAACTCGTTAAAAAATCCTCTGTAAATTACCATATTCGGCACCCCCCTGTCTCAAAATGAGCAGGGGTATGGAGATTTCACCTGAATATAATTATTATTAAAAAAGCATTTCAAAAATGATTAAAGTCTGCTAAATCTAAGTTCATGAATATCATAATAACTGAGACTTCATTTTCACCTACCTAATTCTATCATCTTCCTAATGGTGTTTAGGTGATAAATTAATTAACGTTAAATATGACGAAATTCTTAATTTTAAAAAACTACCTATTATTTTTTAGTGATAGGAAATCTGAACCTATTAAGATTTTGTAAATGATACTCAACATTTAAGGAGCCTTATAAATGAGTTTCTTAGTAATCTTTCACATCATAATGGCCTGACAAAGATCTTGGATATTGATATTTGTAACTTTGCGCGTATAATTAATTTTTTAGATATTCCTTAAATAGCGTTTACGACCTATAATTTCGGTCAATTTCAATGTGAGAGTTATATGTCAAAAAAACAAGATTTATTTTTTCATTTGTTTGCTGCAATTTTTGTTTATACCTTGTGCCTGTGTAGAAATTATTCAAGATGTTAAGGTTGCTGATTGCACTATTTATTCTTGGCTTAAAACAGGCTTGCTAAATGGCACACGTATTGAATTAAAATTTGGCTCATATCGAGTAAAAGTGCTAGCCCAAGATTTAAATCTAGGAATTTGCTTGTCAAGTCTTTATAGCGAACATAAAAATGAAAAAATTACTAGAACCCTTGCTTTAACTCGCTATAAAGAAAATATTGATGATCATCTTAAGATGGCTCATAAAGAGATTCTAGAAGGTGGGTCTATTGATTCAACTTTAAAAAAATATGGATTTATTCTACAAAAAAGATCTTTTTTTTAGAGGCAATATAGTAGATATGCAGGATGAACGAAAGCATTTAACGCATACTCTAAAATCTACTTTTGCCGCAATCATTTATGATTTAGAAGCTATAAATGAAAAGGGAAGTTATCCTTATTGTACTATTTTAGAAGTCTATTCACCTGAATTTTTAAGTTTGGTAGAATTGGAACAAATTTACCCCGAATTAAAGAGACTTCAAAAAAGTGCTCAAGAGACTTAAAATGACATAGAAATGATCAATCAAATGGAACAATTACTATCTAATTGCTCTTCTATTGATTGATCAATAAATTCCTTAAAAAAAATTTATGAAAAAAAAACCAATACATGATGTATTGGTTTTTTTTTGCTAAGTTTAAAATAATTCCTATTTCAAGAAATGCTTATTCAATATACCAGCTAGCTTAAACATATCGACAGCATCGTTAGAACCAAAAACTTTTGAAAGAGTAGCATCTGGTCTGATCGATCTTTTGTTTTTTGGATCTTGCAAATTATGAAGTTTAATATAGTCCCAAAGCTTTTTAGTCACTTCTGTACGTGACATTTCAGGACTTCCAACAACAGCTGCAAGCTCTGATGACAATTTACTAGGAGCTACATTTCTTGGTTTTTTAACTTTAGCAACAGTATCTTTGTCTTTAACTGTTTTTGCTTTAGTGGCTTTTGTAGCTTTTACTGTTTTTGCTTTAGTTGTTTTGGTTACTTTTTCTTTAACAGCCTTAGCCTTTGCACCTTTTTTAACTACTTTAACATAAGGTGTGCGAGGATGATCAGGATATTTAGTTTGTAAATCTTCCAAATTATTAACGATCACATTGCATTCAGGAAAAGTTGTACAAGAATAAAAGATTTTACCATAGCGTGATTTTTTAGGTGTCATATGACCTGTGCAATCAACTGCAGGGCAGGCGGGCATGTCGCTATCAGAGATGATGACTTCGCCTTTTTTTGGTATATTGACAATGCCTTTACAATCTGGGTACGTTGTGCAACCAAGAAAAGATCCGAATCGTCCATGACGCACTTTCATATCTTTAGCGCATTTTGGACATTTTTGTTCCCAGTTAAAATCATCCGCATATTCTTCTTTATTAAAGCCGACCTCTTCTAAAGGAGCTGAATAATCGCATTCCGGATATTTAGAGCATCCATAAAAATATTTGGATTTGTACCATATTTTTTGTAGTTTTGAGTTACATTTAGGGCAATCTATATCCGTTAAGACTTTAGGTACAAAAGCTTCTTTTTCAGCAATTTCTAAAGTCGGAAAAAACTCTGTCCAAAATTCTTTTAAAAGCTCTTTCCAATCTTTGCGATTTTCTGCAACAAGTTCTAGATTATCTTCCATCATTGCTGTAAATTTGACATTCATGATTTGCTGAAAGCTAGTTTCAAGCATTTGAGCAATAACGCAGCCGATCTCGGTTGGTTTTAGGCGACCCGATTCTTTAACTGTGTACTCGCGACTCTGAATTTTATTCATGATGGAAGCATAAGTTGATGGTCTTCCGATACCAAGCCGCTCAAGTTCTTTAACAAGAGATGCTTCGCTAAATCTTGGGGGTGGCCTTGTGAATGCTTGCTCTGAAATTAATTCTAGTAAATCAAGAGTTTGACCGCTTTCTAAGTTAGGAAGTGTCTTTGTTTCGTTATCTTTATCTTCTTCATCTGTTTTTTCTTCATAAACAGCAAGAAATCCGGCAAATTTTATGATGGATCCTGTAGCTCTTAAAATCACTTGAGGCCCGACTGTGATGTCAGCAGAAACGGTATCGTAAATAGCCGGCATCATCTGGGATGAAATAAACCGTCTCCAAATAAGTTGATAGAGCATAAATTGCTCGCGAGTCAGAAAATCTTTTATTTTTTCTGGATTATGCAAAAGATTGGTAGGACGTATGGCTTCATGAGCATCTTGTGCTTGTTTTTGAGTTGGATAGACTTTTGGCTCAAGAGGAAGATAATCTTTACCGTAAGTGTCCAAAATGTATTTTCTTGCTTCTTCAATACCTTCTGGTGCTGTTCTGACAGAGTCCGTACGCATATAGGTAATAAGACCCTCTGGACCATCTTTTCCAAGATCTATCCCTTCGTATAAGCCTTGCGCAATCCCCATTGTTCTTGCAGATGAAAAACCATGGTGACGGCTTGCTTCTTGCTGAAGTGTTGATGTAATAAAAGGAGGTACCGGATTTCGTTTTTTTTCTTTTCTTTCAACACTTGAGACAATAAAAGGCTTACCCTTCATCTTCGCTAAAATGGCATCAGCTGATTCTTTATTGTTAATGATTGTAAAGTCTTTACCATCAACAGCTTCTTTTTCAACTCTTTTCTGATCAACTGAATAAAGATTTGCTCTAAAGGACCTTTCTTCAACCTTAGTTTTTAGGAGTGCTGCTAAATTCCAGTATTCTACAGGTTTAAAAGCTTCAATTTCGCGCTCGCGATCGACAACAAGTTTTAAGGCAACAGATTGGACTCTTCCAGCGGAAACAAATGAATCCTTGCCTCTTTGAATACGGCGGTTAAGAATTGGAGAAATTTTGTAACCCACAATCCGATCAAGAAGCCGTCTTGCTTGCTGAGCATTAACAAGCGCAATATCGACTTCCCTTGGCTCTTGTAATGCTTTAAGAACAACATCTTTTGTAATGGAATTGAAAGAAATACGCTTAACATTTGTTTTTTTAGGTAGAATTTCGGTAATGTGCCAGGCAATAGCCTCACCCTCTCTATCGGGATCTGGTGCAAGGTAGACGGTATCACACTGTTTAGCTGCGTTTTGCAGTTTGGCAATGACTTCCCTTTTATCGGTCATGATCGTGTATTTTGGTTCAAAATCATTCTCAATATCAATGCCAAATTCTTTTTCCGGAAGATCACGAATATGACCAATGGAGGATTCAATTAAATAATCTGAGCCAAGAAATTTTTTTAAAGTCTTGATTTTTGCAGGAGACTCAACGATAATTAATTTTTTTCCCATTCTATCCTCTATTCAATTTTTTATATATTTTACCCGGATATTCCTTAATTGCTCTTTTTAACATTAAGCACATTAATAAAACATTTAATTTCGCAATCGGCCATTTTGTTAATTCTACTAATTCCTCAATTGAAAATTCTTCATTTGGAAGTCGATAAAATAATTCTTGTTCATCTTTTGTAAGTAGCGGACCAGTTTCTAAACTTTGCGGTTGTATTGTGCTTAAGAATTCGAAACTTTCAAAAGTTTTACTAATATCTGCTGCATTTTCAATTAGTTTAGCGTGGCCATTTTTTATCAGAAGATGATTGCCACTAAAATTCTCATTATCAATTCTTCCTGGGATCGCAAATAATTTCCTACGTTGCGATAAAGCCATTTCCATAGTAATCATGGCACCGCTTTTAATAGGCGCCTCTATTAATAGTGTCCCTTGACTTAAACCACTTACGATTCTATTTCTTCTTGGAAAATTCTGACGCTCGGGTGGTGTCATCATTGGAAATTCGCTGATAACTGCACCACCATTTTTTGCAATCTCTTCAGCAAGTATCAAATTTTCTTTCGGGTAAATATCGCTAAGCCCTGAGCCAATTACAGCAACGGTCCGTCCCTTTTTTAAGGCGGCCAGATGAGCTGCCGTATCTATCCCTCGAGCAAGTCCGCTGACTATCGTAAATCCTTGAGCTGCAAGATCACCAGATATTTTTGCTGCAGCCTCAAGACCATAGATGCTTGCCTGTCTAGTACCAACTACAGCAAGATTCACGGCTTTGGTTTTCAAGTCTCCGAGCACATAAAGCATTAAAGGATAATCATCAATTTTCAATAAGTCTTGCGGATAGTCAGTGCTTGTAAAGGGAATAATTTGGACTCCATACCGCTTGCAAAGATCCAAATTATCTTTCCAACGACAATCATCCTGCCAACTTTTAAACCCCACAGCTATTTTGTTGCCAAAACCCTTCATTTCTTCAATAGTTTTTATGTCAGCATTTAGCGCATTAATGCTTGACCCGAAGGTTTTGAGCAGTAATTTAATCTTTACAGGGCCAAGATGAGGAATGCTTGTGAGAGCAACTAATGCTTCTAGTTCGTTCAAACTATAAACCTTTTTAAGTTATGCACAGTATAAAATCCTACACGAATCAGAAAAAAAACACAAGAATTAATTGACAAGGGGTAGAGGATTAACATAAGTATTTTTTGAGATTGAGTGGTTAGGCGCCTATCTTTTTTAAACCTTGTTCAGCTCCTTTTCCCTCAATTGAATGTAATCTCTTCCGTCTGGTAAATTAAAATTTTAAAATAGCGAGCTTTACCGGGGTCAGGAATATCATTATCTCATTTGCAAAAGTAGCACACCTCGCCTTCGAAAACTTTGCAAATGATATAATGACTTTCCTGACCCCTAATAGAAGTACGTCATCTCGTATAAGGTCTAAGCTAATTTTAGTTTAAACGAAAGGCCTTTAGTGAAAAAAAAAAGAGACGGATATCGCATAAGCGTTATCCGTCCCCAAATAGTTTATTCTTTCTAACAATTTAGAAAGAAACGATAATTGTTCCACCAATTTCCACAACACTTTCAGAAACTGTTGTGAAGTTTTTAGATAAACAATCTCTTAACATTGATTGTTTTGCTTTGACGACCTGATTTGATTCAGGATTGAAATTAACTTCAACAATGGAAGCTAATTTTTCGCCATAAGCTACCGAGCTTAAAGTTGTGCTCAAGGTTAATTCTCCATCTACCTTAAAAAAAGGTAGCTTAAGAAAAAAACAATTAGTTCTTGTTTTTTTCATATTTATTTCTTTATCTCAAGGGTCTTCGAATGGCCAGTTTGCGCCCTCCTATCATTGCCTTGAGTTTAATTTCATCTATAATTTAACTTTAAATTACCCATTTTATCGTGGCTTCGAGCTTAATAATACTTTAGTATTATTTTTTATTGCCTAACGTCACCTCCCTTTTGGCTCTGATGTTCCACTGTTTTAGGGCTTTATACTTCAAGGTTCTCACCTAAATGAGAATAATTCATCTCTGTTAAATCAATAACACTTAAAAAAAATAACATCAAGATTTTCTTAAAATCTTTTCTCTTGCTTCAATGTAGTTAATTAAAGAAATTTGTCCTACGTTGAAATTATTAATTAATTTTTTAATTGTCTCATCATTAATTTTTGCTGTTTTCCATTCATTCCAAGTTACTAATTCATCTTTCTCAAGTTGCAATTGTTGCTGTAGCATTCCGATTCTTAAAAGATTAAAAGCAAATAATAAGTCTGCTGTTTTTTCAATGGAGGAGGTTTCGTTTTCGCTTTCTTTTAGAATAAGTGCTTTTAAATCTAACGATTTTTTTAGAGCTTCTTGATAATTTGTTTCTGCAATAAGTAAAGTAGTCAACGAATAATCGCTATATAAAGGTGCATTTTCATTTTTAGTTCTATCGATAGCCCTTGTTGCGAAGGGTAGGCTTTGAGTATAATTTTCATCAGCAATTAATTTTTGCGCTATCAAACCATCGTATTTAGCATAGAGTTCAGGGTGGGAAGCCATAATAGAATTTAAGCTTGAAAGATATTTTTGCTGAGTTTCGCTATTTTTTTCGCTATTGAAGCGCTGGTAATCATTTTCAGCATTAATATAATTTGTTTCAGATTTGACCATACTCCCAAAACTAATCCTATAACCAACAACAAAGAGCGCGATTACAGCTAAAAAGGCAAAGCTCAAATTTCGTCCATTATCTACTAACCATTGAACAAAATTATTGTCTTCAGAAAATTCAGAAAATGCTTCTTTTTCAATTGATGTTTGCATTGGTCGATTATTTTTCATAAACATGTCATCTTTTTTGATATTTTTTGAAACTCTATTGTGCTATAAGTCACGGTTTGATTTTGTTAAGAAAAAAGATTACAAGCTCGCTTAATTCCCTTCATTTTTTTGGCTACCCATCATGAAAAAAATATAGATTGCTTTATCTTAAACTTAAAAAAAATTCAAAGGATGACTACTAGCTCATCATTATACTTGTTAGAAAATTATTGTCAGCTATAAAATCATCTTTTTAAGGAAAAATAATGAATCTTACAGACGATCTACGAGAAGTAGAAATTGAAAAAATTTCAGTAAACCCTTTTCAGCCAAGACGAAGTTTTTCAACAAATGAACTTGAGGAACTGGCGGATTCTATTAAGGCTGTCGGATTAATACATCCGCCAGTTGTTAGGCCTTTAGAAAATGATCGGTATGAACTGGTTTCAGGAGAAAGGAGATTTCGTGCTTCTCAACTTGCGAATCTTACAAAAATTCAGGTATTAGTTAGGGTAAGTTCCGATTCCATCTCTGCACAAGCAGCGCTCATTGAAAATATTCAAAGGGTAGATCTTAATCCGATAGATATCTCCAAAGCATTGAAGCTTTTAAGTATCGAATTTGGTTTGAATCAAGATGATCTTGCAAAGCGAGTAGGTAAAAAAAGATCTACAGTTGCTAACTACTTAAGGTTATTAACATTACCAAAAGGTATACAAGAAAGCGTTTCAACAGACCTCATTACAATGGGGCATGCAAAAGCTATTCTTTCATTAGAAAATTTTGAAAAGCAAAATCTTTTACATGAATTAATTTTAAGGGATGAATTAAGTGTAAGGGAGGCTGAAGTTGCAGCGGTACGCATTTCTGAAAAAGCCAAAAAACAAAAATTAATTTATGTTCCAAGAGATTTTTATCTAGAGCAGTTGGCTGAAAAAATTCAAAAAAAATTAGGCACAAAAGTATTTATTCAAGGCAAAGGTAAAAAGGGGAGAATCTCTATTGATTACTACAATTTGGATGATTTAGATAGGCTTCTTCAGTTATTTGGTGTTCAAGAATAATTTTTTAATTCAAATTAATTACTGCATGGTATTTGTGGAGAATCCCAGTTCCAAGTCCAGCAACATTGTTTTTTTGAAAGAGCAATAATTTCTTGTCTATTAACTGATTGGTAAATATTTCTATCTAAATAAGGATTATTGTAAGTTGGGTTGTTAAATAAAAGATCAAGAGGAATTGCGACCGATAAAGTGCCTTGTGCTGCACCATTATTAATAGCATCAAAACCACCTTGGATTTCAAAAGCAAAATATTCTAAAAACTGAGCTTCTAATCTTGCTAAAGAGCCATAGTCATTCAGCTGATGAGTTCTCGCTGCATAATAATAAGCACCTATTGCTCCATATAGATCAAATTGAGAAGATGAATTGTTTCTTTTCAACCATGTTCCAATTTCGAAGTCAGCTCCGCCATATGAGACTCTTTCAGCTTTAGTTGTTGCAACGTAACCACCTTTATAATGATAGACTGAAGTTTTAGAATTAGCAACGCTATTGCCAATAGGAACATATCCGTTTAAGCGCATGTCAAAACGAGGACCTAAATATTCAAAGCCTATCCCTATTTGATGAAAATTATGATCCCATGAAGCTTCGCGATAATCATAAAAAGTATTTACACCAAAAATATGAGAACTATTTTGCAGTTGGTATCGTAACCCTAAGCCTACATTTGCACTTTTTCTTCCATCATTAAAAAAATGACCTCTTACATCTACGAAAGTCATGAACGGAGAGGTCTCAAAAATAGGAAGTGTAGAAAATAGATTTAAGGATGTGTAACCGTCTGAGTTATCTAACCAATTACCTTCTGTATGACCAACATATAATCTAGATGGGTCATACCAAAAATTATCTGTTCCACAAAAACCTATTGATTTTAACAGAAGTAGACAGGGAAGAAAAGAAAAAATTAAATTCATTTTTAATATTCGGTGAAAAAAAAGCTTCATCTTATCCCTAAATTAGAAACTTAAGCTTAAGTCAAAATATAGTTATACCGGATTTAGATGTATATATTTTTTATAAAACGCAAAAAAAAAGCACATGTTATAAAACATGTGCTTTTTTAATACTTAAAAAATTTAAGATAAAAGCTAAAAGTTTAACGAACAGGGCAAGCACCTGTTGCGCAAGATTCGGCTAATTCATCATCGCGCATTTCAATACCGCTATAGTCAATATCTTTTAGGGTAGAGGCATATTTGTCAAAAACATTCTTTGTCACAACTTCCTGCGGTAAATAAGCGTAACCTAAATCCTCTGCGTTTTTTGTCGGATCATTACGGAATAAAAATGAAACACCTACGTAGGTTTCCCAATTTTCCTGTAGCCAATCAATAATAGCTGGAATTTCTGTCGGATCGTATGAAATAGTATTGGAGACGTTTTGCTCGCACCAAGTTTCTTGTAGCAGGCGATACCATTCTAATTGATGAATAGCTGAATCCACGTTAACTTCAACTTCCTCAACCTCACCACTTTTTCTAGTGACTGTCATCCTTGTAAAAGGGATATTATCATATTTGACAGGGAAACGTACAAGTACAGATTCCGGCTCATAGGGTTTTTCAACAACTAAATAATTAGCATTTACAAATCTTGTCACTAAAGGATCATGTTTAGAAAATGTTACATTGTTAAAAATATATCTTCCAAGCGGTACATGAATACCTTCTGGGACTTCTCCCCATTTTTCTGTTCCCATGATTTTGCTAAGTGTCCCACTTGGTTTTACGCAAGTGACATTTTTTGGAAGAGGTGAATTTAATTCATTTGCCATGCTATAGGCTGCGCTAACTGTAATATTGCGCATTCGTTTATAATCGTAGGCAGTAAGATCAGGTCTTGCACGAATTCCTGTTAGGCCGACTCCACAAAGATGAAGAAAGTCATTATTTAGATGCCAAGCTTCCTGCAAAATTTCATCTCTTAAGTTAACCATTGTTTGTCTGTAATTCATGCGTCCAGCAAGATAAAGAGCGCGCTCAAGCCCTACTTTATCGCCTTTAAACGCAAGAAGATTAACCTCTGTTAAATTACAAAAGCTTTTGTTACCAAGAAGAATTTCAACACAAGGATTGCATCCTTTAAACCAAGGAGCTCGTCTTTCAGCTTCTGCAGCATTGATCATGCCAGGCTCAGATCCGCCGGCATCAAGCATCATTTGGAATAAGTTTTCAAGCTCTTCTTTAGATGGTTTTTTACGGAAAAGTAAACTGTTATTTGACTGCTGGCGATGTGCGTTTCCTTTTAGCCACCATTCTTTTTTAGCAGCAGAAAATTCTTCCCATTCAGGCTCGCCATATTCAAAAAGAGCAATTTGAGCTGATCTTCGACTAGAAAGAATAGTACCAAGCCAATTGACAATATCTAAAATATCCATTCGTGTTAGGAGTTGATCTGCACGATCGGACAAAATTTTTGCAATAGATTTGAATGCTTTTGCTATTTGTTCATCACCTGATGAAATCCATCCATAACCCTTTAGTCTTGTTCCGGCAGCTCTTATTTCTGAAAAATCAAGCTCTAAAGTACGAGCCGGGAATTTTCCTGCCACTAACTTACCGACAGCTTTTGCCCATGCAATTGCTGAATCGCCAATTTTGATTGTCCATGTTTGAGTCTCAGGACAATACGTTTCAATGTTATTTTGAATGCCGCCTTTTTCGGTGCGGTTTGATCTGATGACGCGAATTTCTTGTAAAGGTCGTCTAAAACCATTGAGCGTTCCTGTAATTGGTCTAAAGCCAACTCCACAACCTTGCAGCAGAAGCCATAAGATATCGACCACATCATATACAGTTTCAACATGAGTGTAAGAGCAGTTAAACATGCTGGATTCTCTTGTGCGGCTAAGTTCTGTGCCGCCAAGCCATAAAGTTCTTCCTGCTGGCGCTACATAGCGTCCAAGAATTAAGACTCTTAATTCTTCTAATTCATGATCTTCACGATCATTTAATATTCTTCCAAGTGATCGTTCCCATAGCCAGCGCTGGTGGCAGATAACACGCTCCACTACCTGATCCCAAGATTCAAGGAGCGTATCCCCTTCTTTAACGGGACGATGGTAAGTACGTAAAGCTGTTGCCATTGCTCGTGATGTAGGTTTATTCATGATTTGCACTCCCGTGAATATATTGGTTTTATAAATTTTCGCATATTTTTAAAAATTCGGCAATTTTAGGATCGTTCTGTAAGAATTTCGCTTCAGGTAAAATGTTTGAACGGTTATTAAATAGTTTTTCTAATTGTAATTTTTGAGAATCTCTATCAAGTCGCTCAAAATATTCAATACTCAAATAACCCAAATCTACAAAATCTTCTTCCAGTTCTAGTAAAGGAATGGATTTTTTTACAAGGTTTATAAATAAATCATGTTCGCCACTTTTAGAGACAAATGAAAGAAGTTCCAGATTGAATTCAAGATCATTTGCCTTGGCATGAGTTTGTAAAAGCTTACGAATTGTTTGATTTGCAGAACTTGTATCGCTTATGCGAGCTTTCAAAAAATCAAACCATTTTATTTCCGGAATGAAATCGTTAAAATCATCTAATAGTTCTGTTGCATAAATGAAATTTCCATTGTCAATTTGTTCCGATATAAAATCATATAAAAAGCTCTCAATGTCGTTTGCACAAGATGCAGATATCGATTCAAAAATTGAATTAGGATCAATGCCACTATCGATGTTTTCCTCAAGGATTAAGGATAGTTCTTCGATGGCATCTTGTATGGATTCAGGATTTTTGATTTGACCATTATCATATAAATAAATCTGGTGATCAAGTTCATCTAGAAAAATTGAAAGACTTTTCTTTTCAGTAATTAAACGACGCCAGATTTCAAAAACTACCAGATACACTTCATCCTGAGTCACATTATCAAAGTTACTGTCTAAAAGTAATTCATCAGTCAAGTCTTCTGGGCTATCAACATTTTCTGCAAATAATTGAAAACTTTGTTTGTCTAAAAAAATTTTTTTGTCCCCAAGACGATGGAATAAAACATCCATTTCCAGAATGCGGTAATCTTCAACCTGCCAATCTTCCACTTCTAAGGTGGGGCAGTGAAGCCAATTCATTCTTAATGAGTTGTATAGGGCACGTCGTTCTATTTGCATGATAAGTTACATTATTTGGTTAAGCAACAGTTTAGATGAATCATTTCATCATCAGAATCATTTAAAAAAAAATGAAGTAGGCAGTATAGTTTCTAAAAATCGTTTAATGTGAGCCAAAAAATAAGTTAGTACTACCCCTGATTGCTCAGGTCTATTGTTCAGATTCCCCCGAGGGAGGAGGGGGTAATCGAACAGATACGAAACATCATCTTAACAGAATTCAGATAAAAATCACAACAATTACAAGTCGGAATAATTGCTTAATTTTCTCAGTTGCTTGATGGTCTGGAGTTTAATGTAATTCAATGTTTTTTCTTTGGGGATCAATCCATCAATTAAGATGCCAAGACGTTGCTTATTGTCTTTACCTAAAAATTTTTTTGAAATTTCAAGAAATTCTTCATAGGTGAGATCGTTAAATCCCTGAATGCGCTTTTCAGTCCAATCGAAATCAGCATCATATTTGAATGCTAAAGTTTTTAGCAACTCACCCATCGTTTTCATATTATTATATGAGTAAGTTAAATTCTGGATAAGAGCCGATTTTATAACTTCGAAATTTTCAGGTTTAATATTAGATTCAATTTCTTGATTGAAACCTTCAATAAATAATTCAATCCGTGCAAGAAGGGAGTTTCCATCGTGGGTATTTGATTGAATCACAAATAAGTTAAAAAGTTTTTTTTCCAACTCCTCATTTCTACTGTCTACAATGTAACCTGTTTGTTGTTTGGTTCTTAAGGTTGAAAAAAATGGATTTTCAATTGCTTGCATTAAAATTTGTTGAGCCGCTCTTATTTTATGACTAAATGTATTAAATTCAATAAGCAAAATGATAGCATTACCTTGAACATCAACTTGTTTTTGCAAATAAAAAGGCCCTTCTGTTTCAGGGAGATTGATAACTTGTTTTTGTTGTTGCTCTATTTTAGGATAAGCTTTTTTAGAAAGTGCATTTAATACAGTATTAGCAGTCTCACTTGCTGATTTTTCATTCATGTTGCCATACATCATTCCCTCGACGTATGTCTTTTCAAAAATGGTCAACATGTATTTGTTAAACGTTTCAAAATCTATACTTTTTAAAGCCCTGGCTTTTTCAGGCTCACTTGTATAAAATTTATAAATCGTTGATTTCATTACGTCTGATGCAACTTTCAAAGGAGAGCTCTTGTAGGCATTATCATAATCACGCATCAAGGATTCTTTAAAAATAAGAAATTTTTCTTCAGTTATTGAGACTTTATTTAATTGGTTGATAATTTCTTTAATGAGAAGATCAGCATTATCATTATATCCATGAATTGTGATGGCGATACCATTGTCTGATCGTTGAATTTGATAATCGAGGCCAGCTACCGTTGCTGGATAATTAAATTTATTTAACGAGTCTTTTAATGCTTTTATATATAGATCTGCAAGGACTACACTACTTGCCATCCCTGATTTAATCTTGGGAGTTTTGATTTCAAAATAATAATAAATTTCCGGTGTTCCAAAAACAGTATCTTTTGCAAAATATATTTTCCCGTAAGGAGTATCTGAAATCAAGGTTGGTTTTGGAATTTTTATTTCATTTGAGCTTTCAGTTTTATTTAAAATCGTAAGATTTTTTGGAATAAAATTATTTGGTGGGGTTACAGTGATTTCAGGAATAGGGAGAGCTGCATGCCAACTATCCATATTGCTTTTTGATATAGGTTTAATCGCGTATTTAGCTCCAAGCCACTTTTCAGTAAGATCTGGAGTGACACCTGTTAATGAGGGGGGAGCTAAAATAAAAAATTCTGCATTTGAAGGTTTAAGAAATTCGAGTAGTTCATTAATTAATTGTGGATTAAATTTTTGGGGGATCAATGATTGAACAGGAAATGTTTGAATGTCTTCATTAGGCAGCTTCATAGCATCTGCCATGACTGTTTCAAAAAGATCTTCTCGACTCTTAAAGCGATATTTATTTTTTGCAATTTGCTGGACGTCATCAAACAGATACTGTGAAATTCCGGTTTTTTTAAGACCTGCTATTGCTTGAAAAGTTTTTTCAATCACAAGATCAACATTTTTAATTCCATCTTCTGTTAGATCAATGTCCAAATAAAAGGCTTGAGTTCCGGGGCCTATTTTTAAGCTACCACATCCTAAAGACTCTGCAAGATGTAATCTTTTTAACTCTGCAAGTAAACTGCCTTCACCTTCATCTCCAAACACATGGCAAATAATAGAATCCGGTTGACTTTCCAGGGCATCTGCAAATTTTTTCGGTAGATTCCAGACAAGTGTTAGATTCCTTAAGTTTTTAATAGGCTCGATGTAAAACATTTTTGGCGAACTGTTTTGTAATCGAATAGGGGCAGATGGTATTACCATCGGCTCAATTTTTTTATTAACGATATCGCTAAAATTCTTAACAACTAACATTTTAAGTGTTTCTAGAGGTAGCTTTGAATAGACAATTAATCGCATAAGATTTGCGCTATAATTTTTTTGGTACCATTCAATGAGTGACTGCTGCGAAACTTTTGAAAGTGTTGTGCTGTTACCCATTCCAAAACCATGGTAGGGGTGCTCGGGGTTTGCAATTTCCTTCATGATATACATTTCGCGAATCTGATCATTTTGGACATTTTTTGCATATTCCTGATCGATTGCTTGTAACTCTCTTGCAACACCTGACGGGTTAAAAAGCGGCTCTTTAAAAAATTCTGAAAATCTATCTAATGCTTCATCGAATGCTCCATTATTAACTGAAAAAAGATAGCCTGTAAAATCATTAGTTGTAAAAGCATTCGTCGTACCGCCATTTTCAGCAATAAATTTTTGATAACCTGATTCTTGAGGGTATTTTTTTGTCCCTAGAAAAAGCATATGCTCTAAAAAATGAGCAATACCCGGATATTCTTTAGAATCATTCCAGCTACCTGTCTTGACAACCAAGGCAGCAGCTGAGAGATCTGCAAGAGGGTCTGATACTAAAATAGCTTCCAAATCATTGCTGAGTCTAATTTTTAATATTTCTCTATCTTTTAATGAGGGCGTTAATATGGGCTCTTTTGCAAGATTTTCAAGGATTATATAGGAAGGGGATGTTTCTCTATCTTGGTTTGCGTGAGTCTGAAAAGAAAAACTAATGAATGTCATGATACATGCAGCTAATGTAAGGTGCGATATTGTCTTTTTTTTACTCATGTGTTTCCTTAAAAATAGAAGATAAATTTTTTAGTATTATATTAAGGAAATTTGTAAATTTATGCATCAACATTTTACATCCTAAAAATTCTATTTGCACTCTTTCTCATTTGAAAATTTGTATTAATAATTATTTTTAAAATATGTATGTAACTTATTATTATTTAATTAATCTTTAAAAAACTTTTTTTAATAAATATTTGTAGACATGTTAAGTTGTTTTTTAATATATCTAATTTGAAGATCTAAATAAATTAATAGGAGATAAGTTATGCAGTCTACAGTAAATTTAAATTATGTTTATATTTCCGGGACTTTAAGAGATTATAATGGCGATCTGATTTCAAAGAAAAAAATTAATATTTATCAAAATAATGAAACGCATTTGACACTTTTTAAAACAAACCCTGACGGAAGTTTTAGAGTGCAGATTCAAAATATAAGCGATTACAGCCAAGTTAAGTTACTTTTTCGGCTTTGCCAAGAAAGCAAAATCATTTGTGAGCAAGAAACTAAAAATAGCGACATGAAAAATAAATATACCCTCTTAAAAATTCGTCATGAAAAAGAAGAACTTGGACTTATAGCAAGTCTTAATTCAAACGAAACCTTTTTAGGCGAAATTCAGATGGACACAGCATTTGAAGATGAAAAAGTACCTTTAAGTTATACTCTGGCTATCTCTAAGTCGGCCATTCCTTCAATCTTAAGAGGCGTTCTCATAAGTGCAAAAACAGCACTTGTAGGCTCAAGTCCAGAAGAATCTATCGAAGATATACAATATAGTTACGGGATTGGATCCATTCCATTAACAGATATGAATATCTGGAAACTTCTTTTGAATGGAATTTGCCCTATTTATTTTAAAAAAGAAAAAGATGGCACACTGTCTGCCGAATTTAATTGGGATGCCTATTTATTCGATAAAACAAGCTTGCCAAATACCAAAGCCTATTTTAGTAATTGGCAAGGAGATAATCCGTCACCCAACATTGAAAAAATCGAAGTCCAATATCGTAAAGGATTAAACCCTTCTAAGGGTGAACAAGATATGCATCCGAAAACAATTCATTATTCAACAGATGGCGATTTTGTAACCATAAAAAGAAAATTTAATAATGGTGCAATTATCTTTGGTCAAACAGTCTATCATCTTGGATGGGGGCATGTATATGGTGCAAGGATTGCTCAACTATCCTATGACTATTTACAAGGGACTAAACTTGGTGAACTTATTCTTCCTCATTGCAAATTCATCAGAAAAATTACGAATGACCTTGGAAAAACAGCAATTATGGGTGCAGGTGGAATTCTTGATCGTTCACCATTGAGCCCTGATGGAATTTATCAGTTAATTGGTAGAAGTTTAGGAGCTTTAAATCCATTTACATCAAGACCAAGACATGCAATCAACAAAACGCATACGTTTGCTTTGGACCTGGAACTCTTCTATAAAGCTATAAAAACACCAATTAAAGATTTTATCGATGTTAATTGGGATGAAATTTCTACAAAAGATTGGGCAAAAGTAAGTGCATTTTTTAGCAAGGTACATTCAGGATCTCCTTTATTTAATGAATGGGGATCTGAGCGTATAGAGATAAGTGAATGGTTGGATAGTCGAGAAATCGGCGGTAGACCAAACCCAAGAGTACCTGCAAGGACAAAATCAAGCCCCTTTGATAGCGAAGTGAGAAGTATCCCTTTAATTGCGAAGAATATAAATGGACCAGAGGAGCATGATCAAGAAATGATCAGGCTTTTTGTTCGCGATTTTATAAATCGTGTTACAATCTGGCATTCATCTATTCATAGAACGCAATATGCAGAATCAGAAAACTTTCCGCATTCAAAAGATGTAGGCTTTACCCCAATTTGCCTAGAAGGTAATGGAGAGGGTGAATATGGTGGAATGTTAAAAGAAGATGTTCTTCAACAACAGCAAGTAGGACGCATTTTTCAGAATTTCCCTGTATCTGATTACGCGATAACAAATGAAGATTCTGGAGTAAATCCAGAAATCGTAAGCGCTGTTAATAAGATTTCAAAGAAACTTTTTATCCCTGTCGATCAGGTAACATTTTCAACAGTTATCTAAATATATTGCACGGGCTTTTTTAAAAAAAGCCCGTGCTTAAGGCTTTAGGCGTCTGCTAAATAAATTCGTCCTTTTTAATTTTATTCTGACCTTTTTAAAGCCTCTTTTATATGCTCTGATGTAAGATCAAAATGAAAGATAACTAAGTTTCATTGGGGTTCTCGATTGTCATTATGTCATTTGCAATAATAACAAACCATACCCCTAGAATGCTTTGCAAATGGCAAAATGGCAAGACTGACCTGGGGTGGCACGAATAGCTTAAAATCCCCTGAAAACTACTCATAATATTCCAGATATTTTTCCTCCCATTTATTCAATTAAAAAAGGTTAAAGTCGAGTCTATGTTTTAAAAAAAATCCCAGACGGATGTCAAGGTTAGAGCGCTTCTAGCTTTTTGTAATCATTTAATACAATATTCCAGATGTATTCAGCGCGAGCTTCGCGTTTTGCTTTTTTATCCAAACCAATGCTACCCTCAAAATTTTCCATATCGATTTCTTTATTAAAACATAGGTGAATAGGCGTACATGTTGCATGTCTTTCTTCACCAAGTTTTTTTTCTGTGATATGAGGAGGTGGTAAAAGATTGTAGGTTGAAAGCGCTAACGGATAAAAATGAGTCGGCTTTTTGGATTGTTTTGCCATCAAAAAAAACATTTCGATGCTTTGAGCATCAAATTTTGCAACTTCGATAGAATTTTCACTGTTAAGTCTATCTCTGCCACCACTTGGGGCTACATAAATGCATCTTCCACCATCGCTTAAGAGCTCTTTCATCCTCATCATGGTTTTTTGGTTGTGTTGCTGCTTTTCAGCCATTTTTTCTGGGGGATTATTAATATGTTTTTTAGAAAATATGCAAAGAAGATTTCTTCCCATACTAAATGGAATGCAAAGAGGATCAGATGTAACTCTATGGCCTGCAACAAAAATCATTTCCTCAGCTAGTTTTGGGTGTGTTTTTTCAAGAAGAATGCTGATTGCCTGGGGGTCTGGTTCTGTTTGATGATTCGCAAGTAGGATCACGTTCTCACCATTTGACAAATAATTTTGAATTTCATCGACAAGTGGAAGATTTAGCACTTTTGATTCTTTTAACTTAACAAGAGGCTTGATAAAATCAAGACCAAAAGTGTAATAATCAATTGGTTTTCTGATGCATTGATGGAAAGGTTCAAACTTGTAGGGGTTTTTAAGCTGTATTTCTACAAAAACAAGAAATTGATTCAATAACGGATCAAGCATTTCAATGCTCGATCCATTTGATTCAATTGCTTCTTTATAGCTATAGTAGAATTTACTCAAGACCCCTTTTAAATTGAGGGGGGTTTGATTTAATTTTTCAAGTGCTTCAAGTTTTTTAAAATAATCCATTTTAATTGCCCTTACACTTCAATTCTCTTATTGTTGATTGTTGAATAAAAGTGAAAATCATTGATATGCATTTGATCACTTGTCTCAAAATCAAGATGCGCATTTAATTCTTCTGAGAGTTTTTTTAAGAATTGCTTGTCTACAACTTTCAAGAACGTATCAAGTTCAGGATGTAAGATAAGCTTTAAAGCAAATTGTTGATGAAAACCAATTATTTTTTTCAAAGCTCTTTCAATTTCTATGGAAACACTTTCATGTGTTTTTACAAGTCCGCTACCACTACAATATGGGCAGCTTGTAAAGATTGTTTGCATTAAAGACTCGCGATTGCGCTGACGTGTCATTTCAACAAGTCCAAATTCGCTCATTCCTAAAATGGTACACTTGGCAGAATCATCTTTCATGTGGTCTTTTAATCTATCAAGCAAGCGGCGTTGGTTTTTTTTAAAACGCATGTCGATAAAATCGCAAATCACAAGCCCACCGACATTTCTTAGACGAAGTTGTCTTGCTATTTCTTCAGCAGCTTCCAAATTAATTCTTACAAGAGATTCTTCAACATCTGTTTGATTTCCGCTGCTTCTTCCTGAGTTGACATCGATGGTATGCATTGCTTCTGTTCGATCAAAGAAAAGATAGCCGCCGCTGGGTAGCCAAATTTTTCTACGAAGCGTTTTTTCAATTTCTTTTTCGACATTAAATCTTTCAAACATCGGGACTTTATCGCGGTAATATTCAATACGCAAAGAATGCTCGCTTGCATATCTGCTGTAAAGACGCTTACATAATTGGTAAACAGCATAATCGTCGACTAAAAGGCGATCGTACTTTTTATCGATGGCAGTAATGACAGCTCTTTTAATAATATCTGATTCTGCATAAAGAAGTGTAGGTTGCTGCGCTTTTTGAAAATTTTCCATGATATCATACCATGAATTCAAAAGATCATTTGCCTCTTCGATCAGAAGTTGAGGAGTGGCCTGGCAGCTTGCTGTACGGCAAATTAGACCCATATCTTGTGGCATTTCAAAAGAGCGAATAAATTTTTTCAAACGGTCTCTTGCAGTGCGGTCTTCAATTTTTCTTGAAACCCCACGATGCGATGAGTTTGGCAGTAGAACAAGATAGCGACCTGCAATTGATACATTAGATGTTAATCTAGCGCCTTTTGTTCCAATCGGTTCCTTAACAACTTGGACAAGAACGGGCTGATCGATGTTCATCAATTGTTCGATTGCGAGATTTTGCTGTTTTTTTTCTTGAGCTTTGGGATCGACATCTAAGTCAAAATCCATGTCGTAATTTTGCTCATATTTCTTTGTGTTTTCCAAGATATCAGAAATATGGATAAATCCGTTTTCTCCTTTTTCTCCCTTTACTCCCTCATCAATACAGATGAAAGCTGATTGGATATTATGAAGGATATTAGTTACTCGGCCTTTGTAGATATTACCTGTTAATTGTCTTTCTTTTTTTCGTTCGACAATTAGATCTTGAAGTAGTCCATTTCTCAAATGAGCGTAACGAATTTCTTTAGATTCGATATTTAACAAGATTTCGTGTTGCATTTCGTCCTCGTAGATTTATATATAACGAGCTTTTCAATCATGATTCATTAGTAACCAAAAAAAATTAGGTTAGTAAAAAAATGAAAGCATTGTCTTTCGTAAAGATGATCATAAAATAAAACTGTGATCTTTGCTAGAAAAATTTCACAGATAAGCTTCAAATTCAAACGAGAAAATTAAAAAATGAGAAGTAGCAAAAAAATGCTGGATATAAATGATGATTTAAGGTAAATTTACCCCTATGAATGATGCATTTAAGATTTATGTTGACCAATTACGTAACGGACACGAGGAAGATATTGAAGAAAATTTTCCTTCTGACTTTATTGATGTTAACGAAAAAGATTTAAGTTTTAGAGATCCCGTTAAAGTTGAAGGCAAAGCCTATTTAGCGGAAGATTCTCTTATTTTGCACTTTGAAATTGCAACACATGCGATGATTTCTTGTGCTGTTTGTAACGCCCCGGTATCTGTAGAAGTTAATATACATAATTTTTACCATGCCGTGCCGTTAGAGGAAATTAAGGGTGGAATCTATAACCTTCAGCCCATTTTACGCGAAACAATTTTATTGGATACACCACAATTTGCAGAGTGTAACCAAGGAAATTGCGCAGAAAGGGAAAAGATTAGTAAATATTTAAAAACGCAGAATTCCAAAGGGGACGAGGTTGACGGAATCAAACCCCTCGATGATGAAGGTTATAAGCCTTTTTCAGATTTGGAATTAGAATAAAAATTAAGGAATTTATCCATGGCAGTACCACGTAACAGGCTTTCGAATTCGAGAAAAAATACAAAGCGATCTCATCATGCTAAAAAACCAATAAATACACACACTTGCGAAAATTGTGCGAAGCCAAAACTTCGTCATTCAATTTGCCTTGGTTGTGGAGCTTATGGCACACGTATCGTGATTGCACAATCGGCTTAAATATAGAGGAGTCATAACTTGCGCATCGGAGTTGATCTCATGGGGAGCGATACCAGCCCCCAAGTTCTTTTTGAGGCCGTTTTGCAAGCAATAGAATTGCTTGAATCAAACGATACGCTTGTTATTTTTTCCACAAAAGATATCATAGATTACCTTTCCATACCGCTGGAAGTCAAATTAAAAATTGAAATATGTATTGCAAAAGATCTTATTTTAATGTCAGATGACCCTCTTGTTGCTGTACGCTCTAAGAAAAAATCATCTATAATCTTAGGTATTAAAGAGTTAAGAAGGCGTACATTAGATGCCTTTGTATCTGCTGGCAACACCGGTGCTTTGATTGCCGCTTCAGCACTTTATCTTTCCAAACTTCTTAAACTTAATCGTCCGGCTCTTTTAGCATTATTACCAACTCAAAAAGGTTCTGTTGCTGTTATTGATGTTGGAGGAAACATTTCTTGCAAAGCTGAGCATTTGGTTCAGTTTGCAGAAATAGGATCTGCCTATCAATCGTGCAATCTAGATATTGATGCCCCAACAGTTGGTTTGTTGAACATCGGGACAGAGTCAAAAAAAGGAACTTTAGAAGTTCAGCAAGCTTACCAAATGTTAAAGAGCCAAGAAGAGAAGCAATTTCTCTTAAGCTCCAAACCTAAAATGCTATTTGTTGGAAATATTGAAGGACGTGAAGTTTTTCAAGGAAAAGTAGATGTTCTTGTCACAAGCGGTGTAACAGGGAATGTGCTTTTAAAAACAGCAGAAGGTGTGGCTGCCTTTATTTTTGAACAACTCCCAAAAGATGAGCAGATCTTAAAATTGCAGAAGCAATTTAGTTATGCCGAATATCCAGGAGCTATTTTAGCAGGAATTGACGGCATTGTCATCAAATCACACGGTGATTCATCAGCTCGCGCGATGTACAATAGCATCAAAGGCGCAATTACTCTTCATCGGAAAGACTTTCTTTCCAAAATCAAAGAGCGCCTAAACCGGTAGCAGTCTCAAGTATGTGCTGAATCAGTACCTCATTTTTTTAAAGACAAAGACACAAAGATACAAAGATACAAAGTTATCAAAACATCTTTCTTGACTTTGTGTCTTGGTGTCTTTGTCTTTAAAAAGGCACATAGTTGTTTCAATACAAACAATTTTTCTCTTGTAGCTTATCTTTCTCTTGACGCTTACGCTCTCTCAAGTTTTAAAAAAATGTCGAACCCCTAACGCACAAACCTGAGCTTGTTTACTTAGGCCATTGTTCTTTGGCTTTGAAAAGGCTGTCGTTGACTCGGGTTTCGATTTGTAAAAGACGATCTCTCAACATATCCTGATTTTCTCTGCTAGATTCAGTTACAAGCTTAATCGATTCACCAAATGTCACAACAATTGTAGAGAAGGGTTTTGGAAACATGAGCTTATCCCAGCTTTTTAACTGCCAAAAACTAGTTGAGCTCCATGTAAAGGGGATGATAGCAGCATTTGTTTGAACGCCCGCCATCACAATACCTGGTTTTACTTCATAACGAGGGCCTCTTGGACCATCGGGGGTAATAACAACGATTTCATTACTATTTTTTAAAGTGTCGATGAGAGATTTTAAAGCTTGATGTTTTCGATCATGCGGTACCCTAATAGCTTTTCCTATTTTATAACTATTTGCAAGAATAGCCAAAGGATCACCATCTCTACTTTTGCTGATAAAAGCTGCAAAAATATTAACTTTGTCAAGCTTAAACAAAATTTCTGAAACGATACTTAGCCTGTTGTGCCAAAGCATTAAAATGCATCTTTCTTTTGCTGCAATTTTTTTATACGATTCTAGCCCGATGACTTTTAACTTACAACTCATTAAAATAAGACGGAGGAGGTATTTTCCGACATAGGCAATAAAAAAGGAGAACACTTTTCGCTTAAATGCTTTCATGATGATAATAACTTGGAGATGCTAAGAGCTGCCTTTTCATGTGCGTCAGAGCCTTGTAAAAGTGTTCGAATTTTTTCGCATTCTTCGATGCAATCAGTTCTTTTTTCTGAATCTTGAGAGAGTTCAATTAAATGTTTGCTTAAATTACCTGTTGTAAAACCATTTTTGATTAGCTCAGGAAATGTTTCTTTACCCGTCAAAATGTTGACAATACAATAATAAGGCAAATTGACTCTCATGATGTATTTTGCAATGAAGCGATTTAAAATAGAGAGTTCGTAAACGACAACAGTCGGTTTTTTATGAAGCGCAAGCTCTAAGGTGACAGTCCCTGATTTTGCAATTGCTGTCCTGCAAGCTCTCATGAGCTCGTATGTTTTATTTTTAGGGACTAAATAAAAATTATCTTTGGAAAGAGCGCTTGAATTTATGATCTCATGAATTAAAGGCTCTACTTTATCATTTGCTATGGAAATTGCAAATTTTGCTTTTGGCTCCAATTCTTTTAACTTAATAGCACTTATCAATATTTTATTTAAATTGCGTTTAATTTCACCTTCACGGCTACCTGGAAAAAGAGCAATCAAGTAATCATTTGCTTCTGATTCAAATGATGTATAGCCATGATTTTGTATTGTTTGACTAATTGGATGACCTACATATTCAACTTGAAGGGGTAAGTTAGAAAAATGATCTTTCTCAAATGGATAAATCGTTAATAATAAATCAAGGCTCTCATTCATTTTTTGGATGCGATTTTTCCCCCATGCCCAAACAGTCGGGCAAATATATTGGATAATTTTTCCTGTAAAACCTTTTTTTCTTAAGTGTGTAGCAAGCCTTAAATTAAACCCCGGATAATCAATCAGAATCACAACATCCGGCTTAAAGTTTAAAATATGATTTCTAATCTTATAAAATTTTCTAATTAAACTAGGTAATGATAGGATAACATCTGAAAAACCCATCACAGCAAACTCTTCCATTTGCATGAATACATTGATTTTTTCGTTCCTCATAAAAGGGCCGGCAACAGCTTCAATCGTATAATCACTATCCAATTTTTTTAAGGCATGAATCAAGTGGCTTCCATGTAGATCACCACTTGGCTCTCCGGCAAACATAAAAATCTTTTTATTTTTCTTCATTTTGCTGTAGCCTTAACGTATTTATCTGATTTTTTTAACAACATTAAATTACGCACATAAGGAATAAGACCAAAAAGCGGGCCTATAAGGTTAACCGGGTCTTTAATTTTTGCAAAATAGACTAAAATAATTAAGTCTCCAATAAGGCTTAACCACCAAAAGAGAGGGCTTAAAACGCTTGTCTTTTTTCTTTCAGAATATATCCATTGTATCCAAAAACGGCTTGAAAAAAGCGTTAAGCCAATAAACCCAAAAATATGCCAATTTGTATTAATTTGGCGTAAGCTTGTTTGAAAAAAAACATTTGTCGGTGTGCGAAACCAACTTAAAGAATCAGATCCATTTAAATTATTTGAAATAAAAAATAGAAAAGATAATAGACTAAAAGAGGTTATGAATAAAATAATAACATTTTTAAGTCTCATTTGGGACTCTTTTGGAGTCATTAAATTTAAATTTCTCCAAGAAATCAAAGCATTTCCGATCTGGATTGCAAAAACATGGTATTGGACTTGTATAAAAGAATGGATGATCAACAAAATATTCCCAATCAAGGAAAGCTGCCAAAATAATTTAGGCACAACACTTGTCTGTTTAATCTCACTTGCTGCCCATTGAATGAGGATTCGGCCTCCAAACATGAGGGAAGAGAGAAACCCAAGTGGATATAAAATTTGTCGCCATTCGTCCATTTATGAATTTTCTTTAATTTGATAGTTTAGATGCCTTTTTTTCATCCAGCGAACAGCTAGCATATCGGAGATGGTGTTAAATGAGCGATTGAAAAAATTATATTTTGTTGTACCAAAAGTTCTTTCCCTATGGTTAACAGCGACTTCTTTGATGCGAAATCCTTCGATTTTAAAGAGAGCCGGAAGAAATCTATGCATCCCATTAAACATTTTTATTTTTTTAAGACAACTTAAGCGATATACTTTTAAAGAACAGCCCGTATCATTAACATTATCATCACAAAGCATTCCTCGGATGGCATTTGCAAAACGTGACGTAATTTTTTTTGTAATCGGATCTTTTCGATTAACGCGGTGACCACAAACTAAATCAGCAGATTCTATAATTTCAAGTAATTTTGGGATGTCTGCCGGATCATTTTGACGATCTCCATCAAGAGTGATAACAAATTCACCTTTTGCTGCTTTAAAACCTGCATCAAAGGCGCTTGATTGGCCAAAATTCTTTGAAAACACCAATGTTTTCAAATATTTTTTCTCTTTAGCTAACTTCTTCAATGCATTTAATGTCTTGTCTGTTGATCCATCATCGATACAAATAAGCTCCCAGGGCTGATTTAATTTATTCATGACGGGCTCTAATTCATTAACTAAATCGACTATATTTTCTTCTTCATTTTTTAGAGGAATGACAACTGAATATTTTAACTCCATCATACACCTTATTTTTCATCTGTTGAATGCTTATTTTTGTCCACGTTTCGTTATCGTAAGTATATACTATATGTAATTAATAAATCATGGATCATTACATTGTACCATTAAAAAAAGATAAAAGAAATGATGAATTTCACTAAAATTTTGATTTTAATGATCATTTACTTGACTAGTCATTCGATATTTTAATGTTTCGGGGGTCGGGCTTCAATGCCGTCAAAATAAAATAAAAACTAAGACATTAAAAACTCTTCCGCATGTTCATGGGATATTTGCGGTTAGTTTCTGAGGAATAACCTTTAAAATTTGTAGCGCTAAAGCTCAATGTCATTAATTTAAGGGATAAATGACTTATTATTAATTACTTAAAAAACTTTTAACTTTGCGTCGACCTTTAAGGCCTCGAAATCTTTAATTTCCTAGCCATTCGTCGTATCGAGCAGACTACCCGGGCCCTAGCTTGACAGATTGAAAGTTTCTCTTAAAACAGCTCGATTTAACTGTAGAAACTGTCAATGCTCTCAAGCTAGGACAAAGATAAAGAGGTAACATTAATGCTTTTTGAAAGCTATAATTTAAACAAGCCCATTATAGCTAAGTGTCAGAACTTTTTCTCTTTCCCGCTTGGATTCAAAAGCATTCGCTTCAAAAAAAGAGCCTGAACGCTTGTGAAATGATGAATTGTCATTTAGATCAGGTTCATAACTTTTGATATTGATTAAGGGGTCGTTTTCCCGCAAATCAAGCGCTACACTTCTACTTAAACGCATGCTGACACCCCAATAAGAATCTATTTCTAAAGCTTCTTTTGGAATTAAATCATCAAATTCTTTGATACATCGAAACGTTGCTAAAACACTACTCGCCTTGCTCGCCATTTTTTTGATCTTTTCACGATGATTAAATTGGGGTAATTCTTCTCTTCCACCAATCAACATATAATCAATTTCTAAAGATTCAGATGTAAGTAAACTGATTGATTGCTTTAGTTTTTCAAAAAAATCTTCGATATCAGCGCAAGTATCAATATGAGCTAATATCCCTATTTTAAGAAAGTGATTATAAGCTACAAAAGCAACACATTCTGCCAAATGCCAAGTCGCAAGTACTGGTTTATTGTCACTACTGGTTGTAATCGCATATTCACCTTGTTTAACTTCGTGTAATAAGTCAAAAGAATCTTGAAAAAGCGCGGAAAAACTTGTTGGTCTTTGTGTGACAAGCTCTGCTGATTGCCTTAAACAAAACTTAAGAGAATTGCCCATTTTTAAAGAGATCCAAGAGCAATCGCAAAATATATTTTTTCTTCGTATGCAATCTGTGATGATAGACTCTAAAATACGCCTGTGGGAAGGCTTTTTTAAATCGGTACAAATGGTTGTTAGAATTAAATCTTTACCTACTGATTCAAAATTTGCAAGTTCAATAAAACGATCCCTTGAAATATCTATCTCAAAGTCTTTAATATGTGTATTTGAAACACCTCTCAAACCTGATATGGCAATTTTATTATCATGAAATTCTAAATCTTGATAAATATCAGCGAAGCGATTTGCAAAATTTTGGCTTAGGTTCAAATAAAAGTTGTACATATATCTTAAAAAAAAATTATTTTGTTAAAGTGTGGAGCCAATTGACACCATCCTGGAATGTTTTTGAGGCTGTTCCGTGGCCTTTATGGCCAACAGACGGGCTTATGATAAGTTCTATTTTTGGAGAACGAACAGCATGTTCATGGCTAAGTTTGCTAAGTTCGTTAATAAATTGAAAGCAATTTTCTGTTCCCACTCGTGTATCGTGATTCCCTATATAAAAGCGCAAATTCTTATGAATCAATTTTGGATTTAAATGGACTAAGTTGTAATTTTCCCCTTGAGGGTTACCTTGGAATTCTTCTAAGTAGCTAAGAGAAGTTAAGGGTGCAAATCCTAAAATATTTTTAATATGCTTGTTTTCTGACCCAAGGTGGGTAGCTAAAAATGCGCCACGCGATAGGCCGGCAACACTTAAAAAATGCGGGTCGATCACGTTTTCTTTTATTAAGGCATCAACCACTAAAGAGCATTCCTTAATAAAGTGAAAAAGAAATTCGGGGTTATTTTTGATTTCATCAGACCATGCTTGCATAGCATGCGCTTTATTAAAATGTGGGCCATGAAACGGGAGCGTAAATGAAAAAACCCGTAAATCATTTCCGGAAATAAACTGGACTGGTTGATTGTAGGGGTCAAGAGTTAAAGATTCTTCTGCAGAAAGACTAAAGTATATAAGAGCTTTTAACTTACCTAAAGAGACATCTGCACCTACATAGGCAAGAGATGGGTAATTTGGGATTTTCTTAATCATTTTGCTTATAGCTTACTTTTGAGGTGCAGGATGCACTCTTTTTTCATGATGATGATCAGCATGCTTTAGAACATCTTTCCAAAAGCCATAAGTATCTAATAATTCACTATTTATAAGAGATCGTAATTTTAAAAAGGTCAATGCCAGGTTAAATTCTTTATTTCTTACAAGTTTTGGTTTTGGGTGTCTTTTACCAGAAAGTGGAGTCAACTTATACTGCATTGCTAAAATAAAACTCATGGTCGAGCTTAATCGTTTTGGAAAGTGTGAAAAGGATGAGGTTACAAATCCATTAATTAAAGAATTTGAAAGCATCATGATTTCGCCCAAATGCGGGATCTGATCTTTTTCCAAAAATTGGGTACGCATTTCATGCTCTAGAATAGGATAGAGTAGGCAAGATGTTAAAACGGATCTATCAAGAGGGTATCTGCCGTTTAAATTGAGCTGATCAGCCATAGCCAAATATTGGAATATTTCATTCCCGTGTTTTCCTTCCATGAAGTGAGTGAGGCAGGGAAAAAGATGCTCTAAAATACCTGATTTTGTCATGAGATCAAAAAACATAGAGGAAGATCCCGATTCAAGCATCCGAAGAATTTCTTCAAGTATGCGTGCAGGAGAGCTTTTAAGAATTTCGTCTTTGCAGGAGATAAGCGCTTTATTGACATCATCAGCCACGCTAAAACCAAAACGAGCTTGAAACTTTAGTAGGCGAATCATCCGAACAGGGTCTTGTCGAAATCTAGTTTTAGGCTCACCAATTGTTTTTAAAATACCTTGCTTGATATCTTTTAAACCATCGACATAATCGATGACAGAATTTGTTTCCGCATCATAAAAAAGGCCATTAATTGTAAAATCGCGTCTTAAAACATCTTCTGATGGCGATCCCCATTGATTGTCATGAACGATCAAATCGTCGTCATTTTCACCTGATCTAAAAGTTGCAACTTCTAAGATTTTGTGGCCAAATCTTATATGGGCTAAGCGAAATCTGCGTCCGATTAAGATGCAATTGCGATTAAAAAGTTGTTTTATTTCTTCTGGTTTTGCAGAGGTTGAAATATCATAATCTTTTGGTAAGCGCTTAACTAGAAGATCCCGTACGCTTCCACCTACTAAATAGGCCGTGAAGCCGGCGTCGCGTAATTTTTTTAAAACAAATAATGCATCCCGGTCAATGGAGTCTGGGTCAATAGTATGTTCGCCTGATGAGTGGATCTTTGGTTGCACTTAGTAACTCTGCTTAAATAATCATGTCTTGAAAACATAAGTTTACTCCTAAAGTTTTAAAAAAGTCAAGTTCTCATAAAGATTTTGCGAAATAACATTCTTATATGGTACATTCATTACTGATCACTATAGGTAAAGAAGATGAGTCAAATAAAAAATCTAAAAATTTTTGGGACCGATGGCGTTCGGGGAAAAGCAAATACAGCACCGATGGAAATTGAAACGGTACTAGCTCTTGGAAGAGCGGCAGGTCAGGTATTTAGAAAAACAAGCCCCAAACCACGAGTCGTGATAGGAAAAGATACCCGCCTTTCTTGTTATATGTATGAAAACGCCCTAATTTCTGGTCTTTGTTCGATGGGCGTTGATACTTTTATGCTAGGACCAATTCCAACGCCTGGTGTAGCTTTTATTACGAGAGCTTACAGGGCAGATGCCGGCATCGTGATTTCAGCCTCTCACAATCCCTATCATGATAACGGTATCAAGTTTTTTTCATCTGAAGGTTTTAAATTTTCTACTGAATGGGAAAGGGAGATGGAGGCTTTAGTTGCAAAAAATAACTTTAAAGACTTTTTGCCAGCTAGTGATGAAATCGGAAAAAATACAAAAATTACCGATGCGGATGGCCGTTATATCGAATTTGTAAAAGCCACTTTTCCAAGACGCTTATCACTTAAAAATTTAAAAATAGCCCTCGATTGCGCAAATGGCGCAGGATATAAAGTGGCTCCCTTGGTTTTTAAGGAATTAGATGCAGAAGTGTTTCTTTATGGCGCATCGCCTAATGGTTTGAATATCAATCATAACTGTGGATCGCTTTATCCGGAGATGATTCAGAAAGCTGTAATTGATACAAAAGCTGACGTTGGGATAGCATTAGATGGAGATGCTGACCGAGTTATCATGATAGATGAAAATGCGCAGATAGTCGATGGGGATGCGATGCTTGCTATTTGTGCAAAAGATATGAGCATGAAAGGTCAATTATTAAATAACCGTGTCGTTTCAACAATCATGGCAAATTATGGTTTTATTAAAGCCATGAAAAAATTGAATATTGAAGTTATCTGCTCAGAGGTCGGAGATCGTTATGTCATTCAGGATATGATAAAACATAATGCGGTTTTAGGCGGCGAGCAAAGCGGACACCTTATTTTTAGAGAACAGAATACGACTGGGGATGGCCTTGTTTGTGCGTTGCAAGTTTTAAGAATCATGATTGAAACCGACTCAAAACTCTCTGACTTAGCCTCAATTATAGAACGCTACCCTCAAGCTTGTTTAAACGTCAAGGTTTCTACAAAACCCGATTTAAAATCTATCGAGGCTCTAACTCAAGTAATACTTGATGTTGAAAAAACCTTATCTGACTCAGGCAGGGTTTTAGTCCGTTACTCAGGTACTGAAAATATATGCCGAGTAATGGTTGAGGGGCCAAATAAACAAAAAGTTGATGCATTTGCGAGGTCCATTGCAGATGTTGTGCAAGAGAAAATAGGAATTTAAGGTTTAAGCATATGTGCGGAATATTTGGCTATATTGGTCCAAAAAACGTTGTCAAGACAGTTTTGGGCGGCTTAAAAAAATTGGAATATAGAGGATATGATTCTGCAGGAATTGTTGGAATTCATGATGGAAAAATTTCTTATGCCAAAGAAGTTGGCAAAATAGCTGAGCTTGAACGAGAAGTTAAAGAGTCGAATCTTGAGTTAGATATCGGAATTGCACATACAAGATGGGCAACCCACGGAGTCCCAAGCAAAGTTAATGCCCATCCTCATTTTGATAGCAAACACTCTCTTGCAATTGTTCATAATGGCATTATTGAAAATTATCAGCCCATAAAAGACGCTCTTATAAAAAAGGGAGTTAAATTTGTTTCTGACACAGATACTGAAGTTGTAGCTCATTTAATATCAAGTTTATATCATGGTGATATTGTTAAAGCCGTATTGGAAGCAGTTTCTGTATTGGAAGGTGCTTTTGCAATTGCTCTTATTCATGAAGATTATCCGGATCAAATCATTGCTTTTGCTCATGAAGCACCCCTGATTCTTGGTATTTTGCAAGGTGAAATTTTTCTTGCCTCAGATACTCATTCCTTTGCTTCCCACACAAGAGAAGTTATTTATCTTGTAGACCGGGAAATTGCTGTTTTAAAGCTTAACAAAATAGAATTTTTTGATATCTGCAATTCTCCTATTACTAAAGAAAGAGAAATACTTGGAGTCACAGCATCCGAGCATTCAAAAGGTGAATTTGAACATTACACATTAAAAGAAATTTTTGATCAGCCACAAGCGATAAGAAACGCTCTTTCAGGAAGGTTTTTAGAAGAATACGGGACGGCCGTTTTTGAAAGCATCCTCTTTGATGCGCATGAATTAAAAAATGTACAACATATTCTAATATTAGCTTGCGGCACTTCTTGGCACGCGGGGTTTGTAGCAAGTTACATGATTGAGGATAAAGCAAGAATACCTGTCAGCATTGAAATTTCATCAGAATTTCGTTATAAAAATCCGGTAATCCCTGAGGGCACATTAGTTATTGCGATTAGTCAATCAGGGGAAACTGCCGACACAGTTGCAGCTATTAAGGAATTGAAGGCTAAAGGAGCCAGAATTTTAAGCATTTGTAATGTTGAAAATTCTACTTTAGCAAGAGAATCTAATTCTACAATTTACTTGCATGCAGGTCTTGAAATAGGAGTTTGCTCAACCAAGGCATTTACAAGCCAGGTTGTAGTTTTAAGTTTATTCACTCTCATGATGGCTCGCATGAGACATATGGGGCTTGAGGAAGGGATTTTATTTTCGAATGCGATCAAATTGCTTCCCTTACATGTATCAAAAGTGCTTGAAAAGATAAAAGAAATAGAAGCAATTGCTAAAAAGTACGCTCATTACGAAAATTTCTTCTTTTTGGGACGAAATTATATGTTCCCAACAAGTTTAGAAGGCGCATTAAAATTAAAGGAAATTTCCTACATCAATGCCAATGGATATCCGGCAGGGGAAATGAAACATGGGCCAATTGCATTAATCAATGAAAATTGTCCGACTGTTGCCATGTGCGGAAATAAAGCAACCTATTCAAAATTAATCAGTAACCTGATGGAAATTAAGGCTCGTAATGGCAAAATCATTGCTATTGCAGAAGAGGGGTCGCCAGATATTGAAAATATTGCCGATGAGGTTATTTATATACCGCAAAATATAGATGAGCTTCTTTCTATTTCCTCTGCTGTTGTGGCTCAGCTTTTGGCTTATTACATAGCGAAGGAAAGAGGAACTGACATTGATCAGCCAAGGAATCTTGCGAAATCCGTCACCGTCGAATAATTTGTTAATTTCCTAGCCGCTTATAATATTTGGTTCTGGAGTGACATTGTGATCATTTGGTAATCTTTGAAATTATAGGGTTTTATATAGCGCAAATGATCACAATGTCAAACCTGACCTCGATACTACAAATGGCTAGTTTTTTTTAAACTAAATGCGCGCTCAAGGGTTATACTTGCTAATGTTCGCTGCCATAACTTGCCGTCTGGAGTCGTCAATATAAGTACTCCCAAAGGTCGTTATAGCATTTAGCTTGAGGAAAATCGTAAATCAATGCATCTCTTTTGAAAACGCCCTGTATTTAAAAGTAAAAAAAGGTTAAACTATGTCAAAAAAAAGGTTATTAAATGAAACATAGTGGAACAGTTTTTGGCGGAGCACTTTTAGTTGCAGGGACAACAATTGGCGGTGGAATGCTAGCTCTTCCTGTGTTGACAAGTTTGGGCGGCTTTTTTCCATCTCTTTTGATTTACTTTCTCTGTTGGGCATTTATGGCATGCACGGGACTTTTATTCTTAGAAGTCTCATTGTGGTTGAAAAAAGATTCTAACATCGTCACAATGGCGAGCGAAACTTTAGGATTGCCCGGCAAAATTGTCGCTTGGGTACTTTATCTTTTTCTATTTTATTGCCTGACTCTTGCCTATGTTGTTGGATGTGGAGACTTAGTCTCTCAAGCTTTTCATGAATCAATACCCGACTATGCAGGGTCTTTAATTTTTGTAGCTCTATTTGCGCCTGTTGTTTTTGCTGGTGCTAAAGTTATTGGAAAATTAAATATCTATCTTGTCGGATGCCTTGCCTTTTTTTATTTTGCTTTTGTGATTTTAGGTTTTCGATTTATCAGATGGGAATTTTTATCGAATGCGAACTGGCCTTTGTCTTTAAAAGCTTTACCTGTTGCATTTACTGCTTTTGCCTACCAAGGAATTATACCATCACTTGTCTATTACATGGATTATGATCACAATAAAGTAAAAAAAGCCATACTGATAGGTAGCTTTATCCCTTTAATTACCTATATTATTTGGCAGTGGTTAATCTTGGGGATTGTTCCAACTTATGGGCCAGGAGGCTTAGCTGATGCTTTACAAAATGGCGAAAATGCCGTTTATCCTTTAAAAAATTTCATTCAGAACCCTCTTGTCTATCCGATTGGTTTGGGTTTTGCATTTTTTGCCTTATTAACATCATTTTTAGGTGTGACACTTGGGTTACTCGATTTTCTAGCAGATGGCTTTAAAATGCCAAAAACTCCTATTAATAAATTGATAATTTGCTGTTTTATTTTTATTCCACCATTAATTGTTGGATTTACACACCCTGGTCTTTTTCTTCAAGCATTGGATTTTGCAGGAGGTTTTGGTTGTTCCCTTTTACTTGGGGCTTTACCAATCATTATGGTTTGGAGAGGGCGTTATCATTTGGGGTTAAAATCACAATATTCCCTTCCCGGTGGAAAAAAAGTGCTTCTTCTCTTAATTTTATTTGTGATAATTCAGCTTTCATTTGAAATTCACGAAAAGTTTTTTTAAAAAATAGATGCAGTTTTTAAAAAAACTGCATCTATTTTTTGAGTCTATTTTCAAGTGCTAGTAGAGATAGTAATAGTATAGTGGATTATTGTATTCTTGATAGTAGTATTGTGTTTTATTATGGTTGTAGTAGTACGGGGCATAGTATGGGTAATAATATGGGTAATTAGCGCCGGTAGTTCCGCCATATCCCCCGTAACCACCGTATCCGCCATACCCTGCCCAACCTCTATGATGGTTTCCGTATCTGTTATGACCCCCGCCCCCATGATGTGCGCCTCCACCGTGATGACTGCCACCTCTATTATGACCCTTTCCACTCATATGCTGATGACCTCCCTTATGGCCGTCACCTCCCTTATCCCCGCTTCGTGCAATTAGGCTTTGAGCAGATAAACCATTAAACCCTAAAGGTGAGATAACAAAGGAAAACAATAGACTTAAACTTAAAAGATTCTTTTTGAAGATTTTCATAATCTCCTTTAAACTTTTAAAATTTTTAGCAAAAAAAAATTAAGAGTCTACAATTTAAGCTTGGAAACTCTTAATTTTATTGGCCTCACCAGCCAAAGTATATGCCCATACCCGAATTATCATTGTTATAATAATAAGGATCGTTGTACCCGCCATACGGGTAATAATAGGACCGTCCGCCGTAATCGTAGAAGCCGGTACCACCTCCAAAGTTACGGTTATTCCAGTCTCCACCACGATTCCAATTGTCGTGGTGACCGCCACGATTCCAATCGCCGTGGCGACCACCACGATTCCAGTCGCCGTGGTGACCACCGCCGCCATGACCCCCACCACCTTTAGCAATCAGTGTTGATTCATTTGGTGTTGCCGATAGATTTGTAAAATTAATAGGTAATATGCTTAAGGAGAATAACATAACTAAAAGAAATAGATTAGGTTTAATGTTTTTCACAAAACCTCCCCTTATTTATTTAAATTTTAAAACAAATAAGCTAGCAGTTAGCTTTGTTATAGCTTATTTATTAATCCTTTTTAAGGATTATGATGTTGGAGATTGTCTAACAAAATACTAACATCAAAAGATGTAAGTATTTGTAAACTTCTATATCTTAGACAATTTCCACTTGTTTGCTTTGAGATATAACTCTCAAAAATAAGCTGTATAAAGCTAAAATGCTAGCAGTATATTCAAGCAGTAATAACGCATATTGTTTGTTATTTTAACCTCCTCTCTCAAACTAATTATAACTAATATCATGAGTTATGTCAATATTCTACGATAAATAATTAAAATAAATATATTGATTTTAATTATTTGTCGGTTATTAGAATGTTGACTTAAAAGGGGTTAACTAGTATGATATCTTTAATAACCAATACAAAAAGGAATAATTATGGGTTTTGCAGTTTTAGTTTTCTCTCATTTAATAGCTCGCTGTGGCGATCAAGGTTTGGCAAATGCTTGTGGTCTTGCAACTTTGCGTCACGGGACTAATCCACTAAGTTGGCTATCTATTCATTTAACAGGTGCAAATCCTAAGATGGGGGGTAGTTCTATAGGAGGAGATTTTGGAAGTGAATTTCATCAACAAAATGTTGGAAGATTTTATTTTGCTACTGACGAGGGGCGTTTTGGACAAAATTTATTTTTCAGAGCTTTCAAAGCAAGAATGTTACCAAGAGGATATATATGTAGATCTACAGGACTATTAATGGGTAGAATCTATATTCCAACAATTTTTTCTCAAGCTATAGCTGGAAATGTCGCCTTGTGGATGCCCACAATCAAATTTCGTTTTAGTCAGCACCAAGTCAGTCAAATGAAGCCTGATAAATCAATTCCTGGGTATGCACGTTCTGTTAATTACGCAGTTTCAGCGCTTAATATCGGTATTATCGGTACAATTAAAGAAGCTTTTACTTTTGAAACATTTACAAGAATAAATGAAAATAGAGTTCGTTTCATAACGGGTATTGCACAACTTAGTCTTTGTGCAGTTGCAGCATACTTTTTGATCATAAATTGCTCTGCACTTATCGTAGCTCATAAGGTAAGTTTTGTCGCTGGGTCTGTTTTAGGTGTGATGTAGGGTTTTTATCGGTGTTAGGTTTGACATTCTGACATTTGCTAATTTTTAAATTACAAGGTTTTTTAAAGTGCAAACGATCAAAATGTCAATCCAGAGAAAGCGCCGATTAAAATCGGCATAGAGTTGTAGATGAAAGAGCTATACGTTGAAGTTTTAGCAAAACACAACGGCCACGAGTCATGCGCGGACAGTCGAGAGGTTGTACG
>Ga0105048_10001444_pt1 | contig 38627 bp, 29 predicted proteins | sample MAT05_FD_78382 | JGI IMG/M metagenome (GOLD analysis project Ga0105048, IMG submission 78382) | Freshwater microbial communities from Lake Fryxell liftoff mats and glacier meltwater in Antarctica - MAT-05 | ecosystem: Environmental > Aquatic > Freshwater > Ice > Liftoff microbial mat | place... | reverse complement strand
GAAAAGAGATGCGAAAAAAATAAAGATAAAAACTGGTTTCATTAGGAGGGTTTATTTAACGAAGGTAATAAAAGGATTTAATATTATTAGTAGCTCTCTCTTTTTTTGATTCTCGATGCTCGATTTTTTGACTTAGTCTGAAATAGGTTGACTTTTCAAAAAAATAAAGTTTCATTTTTACCACGGAGTTCACAAAGGGTTTTCACAAAGGCACAGAGGTATTTTTGGCATTTAAACTTAAACCAGTGGAATGAATTTTATAGTCAAACAAATAATATCATAATCATCACGCCGCGGCGGGCAAAGCAATAATAAATCTTGGCCCATTTTCGATTCTCGATGCTGGTTTCCTCCAAATAAAAAAATCAAGCAATTCTATTTTAGTTGATTGCTGCAAGTACCTCATTTAATTTCTTGAAAATAATACTTGTCAATTCATCCACTTCTAGTATCCAGAATCTAGCATCCAGTATCTCATTTATCAAAACTCAAATCTAAAATAACATTCATTTCCTCCCTCACCTTCAAAGCCTCCACTCTCGCCGCTTCTGCAAAATCTTTTTCCTTACTAGCATAAATAATTTGCCGCGAAGAATTGACAAGCAATCCACAATATTTATTCATTCCAATTTTTGAGATGGCTGCTAAGTCGCCGCCTTGCGCGCCTACTCCCGGTACGAGGAAAAAAGAGTCGGGAGCCATGGCGCGTAACTTTTGGAATTGCTCCGGGTGCGTAGCGCCACAAACAAACATGAGTTGATCGGGATGCCCCCAGCTTTGTGCTTTTTTCATCACATCCTGAAAAAGCATTGCTCCACTTTCTTGCATATTGAACTGAAAATCGTTTGCGCCTTCGTTGCTCGTTAAAGCTAAAAGTATAACCCATTTGTTTTCGAATGCTAAAAATGGTTTCACCGAATCAACACCCATGTAAGGAGCCACAGTCACCGAATCGAAATTCATGTGTTTGAAGAATGCACGAGCGTATAACGTTGACGTATTACCGATGTCGCCGCGTTTGGCATCGGCGATGGTGAAAATTTCTTTGGGAATGACGTCCATAGTTTTTTCCAGACTCCTCCACCCTGCCGAACCTTGACTTTCGTAAAAAGCTAAGTTGGGTTTGTAGGCAACGCATAAATCGGAAGTAGCTTCGATGATGGCTTTGTTGAATTCGAAGATGGGATCCTCGCAACTTAAAAGATGTGTAGGAATTTTTTCAAGATCAGTGTCGAGGCCGATGCATAAATAACTGCGCTTGGCTAAAATTTGCTGAAAGAGTTCTTCGCGATTCAATTTAATTTTTCTTTTCTGTGATGAAATAATTTTACCCGACCATGTTTTCTTCTTTCATCTTTTCTGCATTCTCTGCGAATTGCAAAGCATCAATGAAACCTTGAATGTCGCCGTTAAGAACGGCACCTAAATTATGTGAAGTAAATCCGATGCGATGATCGGTGACTCTGCTTTGCGGAAAATTATAGGTTCTAATTTTCTCTGAGCGATCACCGGTACTTACCAATGTTTTTCTTCGTTTCGACACTTCATCCATTCTTTTTGTATATTCGATATCATACAATTTTGAACGCAACATCTGCAATGCCGTTTCACGATTTGCATGTTGGGAACGTGCAATCTGGCAGGTGATTACAATGCCGCTTGGCTTATGCGTTAACTGTACTTTTGTCTCAACTTTATTTACATTTTGTCCGCCCGCACCGCTAGAACGTGAAGTTTTAAATTCTAAATCGGCTGGATTAATATCAATTTCATCAAACTCATCGGCCTCCGGCAAAACAACAACAGTAGCCGCAGAAGTATGAATTCTTCCTTGCGTTTCGGTAGTTGGTACCCGTTGCACACGATGCACGCCACTTTCGTATTTTAAAATTCCGTAAGCTTTCGGTCCCTTCACTTCCATCACCACTTCTTTGTAACCTCCAGTGTTGCCATCGTTGAAATCGACCAATTCCAATTTCCAACCTTTGCCTTCGCAATAACGTTGGTACATGCGGTACAAATCGCCGGCGAATAAACTGGCTTCATCACCTCCTGTTCCTGCGCGTATTTCGAGTAAAGCATTCTTGCTGTCTTCAGGATCTTGCGGAATCAACATCACTTGAATCTGCTCCTCAATTTTCTTCAGTTGCGGCTCGAGGGTTTCAATTTCTTCTTTCGCCATGTTACGAAAATCTTCGTCTTTGTCGTTGTTCAACACATGACGCGCTTCGTTGATTTGCGTAAGAATACCACGATACTCACGGGTAGCCTCTACGATTTCTTCTAAATCGCGATACGACTTATTCAATGCCTGAAATTTTTTCTGATCGGCAATGGTATTTGGATCTCCTAACTGCACACCGATATCATGGAAGCGTGCTTCTATTCCTTCGAGTCTTTCTAATAAATTATCTGTCGGCATTTTGTTTTCTCTTACCAGGTAAATGTTCCCTGCGTACTTTGAATGGTCAATTTTTTATTTGCTGATGCTTCTACTCTACCAATAATTTTGGCGTCTACATGAAATGATTTCGAAATGGAAATTATTTCTTGTGCTATGTTTTCCGAGACGTACAATTCCATGCGATGTCCCATGTTAAACACCTGATACATCTCCTGCCAAGAAGTTCCCGATTGCTCCTGTATCATTTTAAACAAGACAGGAATATCGAATAAATCATTTTTGATGATATGAAGGTTTTCTATGAAGTGTAATACTTTAGTTTGTCCGCCTCCACTGCAATGCACCATGCCATGAATAGCTTTTCTGTGTTTATCTAATATACTTTTGATGATGGGTGCATAGGTTCTCGTTGGCGACAACACCAATTTTCCGGCGTCTACGCCAATTTCGGATATGCTATCCGTTAGTTTCATCTTCCCACTGTACACCAAGTCTTCGTCGATGCTTGCATCATAACTCTCAGGATATTTTTTTGCTAAATATTTTTCAAATACATCGTGGCGGGCAGAGGTGAGGCCGTTGCTTCCCATGCCTCCATTGTACTCTGTTTCATAGCTCGCTTGTCCGCAAGAACTCAAACCTACAATCACATCTCCCGAAACAATATTGGCATTGTCAATGACCTCGCTTCTTTTCATTCTGCAAGTAACAGTACTGTCCACAATGATGGTCCTTACCAAATCACCCACGTCGGCAGTTTCGCCACCGGTAGTATAAATGTTGATGCCGTGATTTCTTAATTCATTTACCAAATCTTCGGTGCCTTTAATAATGGCAGCAATGACTTCGCCCGGAATTACACTTTTATTTCTGCCGATGGTAGATGAAAGTAAGATGCGATCGCAAGCGCCTACACAAAGTAAATCATCGATGTTCATGATGAGTGCATCTTGCGCAATGCCTTTCCAAACGCTCAAATCACCTGTTTCTTTCCAGTACATGTAAGCGAGACTGCTCTTGGTTCCTGCGCCATCGGCATGCATGATATTACACCAAGCTTCGTCGCCACCTAAATAGTCGGGCACGATTTTACAAAATGCTTTCGGGAACAAACCCTTGTCTACGTTTTTAATCGCAGAATGCACTTCATCCTTAGTAGCAGAAACGCCTCTTTTAGCGTATCGGTCGGAGGTATTCATGGTTTTGCAAAGATACAAGAAGGGCGGCCTTTAGAGCCGCCCTTCCATATTATTTCAATGATTTTAGTTTTTAGGTACGTAAGTGGTTCCGGTAACCTGGAATTCTGTACGACGGTTGTATTGATGTGCTTTCTCACGTAATTCGTTCGTCTCCAATTTATCAATAAACTCTTGCGTTAACACATCACCAGTTTTAAATGGCAAGTATTCTTCGTTATTCTCAACTGCTTTCGGAGTAGTTTCTCCCATTCCTTTCCATGTTAAACGATCAGCAGGAATCTTGTTAGCGACTAAATAATCCATAACACTCTTCGCACGACGTTCAGAAAGCTTCATGTTGTAATTATCATCAGCACGGTAATCGGTGTGTGATGTCAACTCAATAGTGATGGTTGGATTATCATTAAGCACTTGAATTAAACCATCCAATGCTTTCTTAGATTCAGCACGTAATGTTGATTTATCCAAATCGTAGAAAATTTCAGGAACTGTGATTGGTCTCGCAGTAGACTTTAATGGGAAATCGAAATCTTTTACGAAGTCCTGATCATCTTCTAAACCAACAGTAGACAACTCATGAAACTTAGTAAGGTATCCGGTGAAGGAAGCAGAAATTTTGTATTTCACGTTAGGCTTTAAGTCATAACGGTACATTCCATCGGTTGCTGTTTGAAGACTCAATGAAGTACCATCTGAACCAAATAATTCAACAGTTGCACCTTCTAAATTTTCTTTCGTATCGGTATCATAAACACGACCGCCAACAGCCAATTTCAATGGTGGTACTAAGAAAGAATAAATATCATCCATTCCCTTTCCGCCATCACGGTTAGAAGTAAAATATCCTGTAGTTTCTGAATTCCAAATCAAACCAAAATCATCACCGGCAGAATTCATTGGCGATTTCAAGTTAGTTGCTTCAGCCCATACTCCACCTTCGTTGGTAGTGTACATCATATCTAAACCTCCCAATCCAACTTTACCGTTAGAAGAGAAATAAAGACGACCGTTTTTATTCATCGTTGGAAACATTTCATCTGCATCCGTGTTCACACCCGAACCTAAATTTGTTGGTGTTCCCCACATGCTACCATCCCAAGCAGAAGCCCAAATATCTTTTCCACCCATTCCTCCGGGCATATCAGAAACAAAATATAATGTCTTACCATCTGTAGAAAGGCAAGGATGACCACAAGTATACGTCTCAGAATTGAATGACAAAGAAACTGCATCGCTCCACTTACCATCTGTCATGGTGGTCATCATAATTTTACACTGTGAATTATTCTCATTGTCGCTCGGACAAGTTGTATAATACATCACTTTACCAGTTGCATCGAAGCTAGCAGCACCATCAGAATATTCAGAGTTTGCAGGTCCTGGGAAAGCTACTGGAGTGCTCCACTTCTCATTGTTATCCATTGAAGCCTGAAATAAATCGAAATGCTTTTCTCCGTACCAGTTGTCATTGCTTTTTCCTTTTGCTTCTTCACGAGAAGATGAAAACACCAAACTGTTTTTCACAGCAGGATTATCTGCTACAGCGAAGTCGAAATACTTCGTGTTCAAAGCCGACATATTATCTATGCGATGACGGGTAGGCTTATCTTTCCACGCTTGCGCAGTTTCTGTTGCTTTAATTGCAGCATCAGCTTTTGAGTCATTCGGCTCCGCAGCTTTGTAAGCGTTGTACTGAACAATCGCTTCAGCATATTTCCCGTTTGATTTCAATGCATCCGCATAACGCAAAAGTCCGATTGGATCTTTGTACTTGGCAGCCACTGCTTTTCCATACCAATCTTCAGCTTCAAGGTTGTTACCCATAAAACGAGCACTTTCGCCGGCCAAGAAAGCAGCGCGGCTTTTGTCTTCATTTTTCTTGAACTTAGTATAACATTTTTTATATCGGGTACTAGCATTGTAGTATTCTCCAATTCTGAAATACTTATCAGCCTTCTGGGTTTTGCTTTTCGGCGTTTTAACAGTTTTGTCCTGAGAAAATCCACTCATTACAGCGAACGCAAAAATTAACAGCAGGCTTAAGGTTTTCTTTATCATAAGGGCTTGTACTTAATAGTTTCAATAATTGACAAAGGAAATAAATAAATATTAAAGAGAAAAATAAGAAAGCAAATGTTATTAATATTAAAACAAATTGTAAATCATGTAGTTAGGTGTAAAAAATTTATATATTACACAATACTTATTAAGTAAAGTATAAATAAGCCTCTAAAATCAATCGCTAGCAGGGGAAATTTAGATGTTCATGAAAATATTAAAAAGCAGACATCAATATCTATTTATCTATTAAAAGCTGAGTAATTTTGGCCTATGAAAATGAAACATATCCCATTTTTAATAACTATATTATTGACTATCAGTACTTCTGATGCTGTTCAAGCTCAACATAACTATAAAACGGCATTAGGCTTAAGATTAAATGGCGGTGCGGGTATTTCGGTTCGTCATGCATTAAAAGGGAATCAGAGCATTGAGGGAATTCTTTATTCAAGATGGAGAGGATTGAATATCACAGGTATCTATTCAGTGAACTATCCTGTTTTTGATGAACCCGGATTCAATTTCTTCATCGGTGGCGGCGGACATATTGGTTTTTGGGATCGCGACCGAAGTCCTTGGTGGGATGAAAACAAAAGATACCATGACAACAGAATGGTCATTGGTATTGATGGTCAAATAGGTTTGGAATATACTTTCAAGGACATTCCATTGAATTTAGCGGTGGATTGGAAACCTGCTTTTAATATAATTGGCATCACTAATTTCTGGGCGGGAGATGCTGCGCTTTCGGTGCGATATACTTTTAAGTAAACATTGAAATGTATCAGCTTTGAGTAAATTACCTTTCAATTATTATATCAGAGCCCATTTTACTAATTCTAATAATTAATTTTAGCATGAAAATCTTTGCGTGCTTTGCTTACTTAGCCAGCTTTGTAGAAAACAATATCATTCTATTTTGAAAATCTTACACAATTCAAACCTTTTTAAAATTTGCAACATAAAATCTACTTGCATTTTTTTTCAATTCTAAAAATATTCGAATTTGTATTTTCTAAAACTATTCTAAAATTACTTTTTGAGTATACCTTTTTTCATTCTCCTTCCATACAAATTGAAAAATACCTTTTCCTAAAAATTCAAGATCGATGGTTTTGAATTCATGTAGGGTATCCGTATAAAGTAGCGCTCCTTGTTGATTGTATACTTCTAAATTTTTCAAGATGGGATTGCCGGGAAATATATTTATTATTCCTGAACTTGGATTTGGAAATGCCTCAGGATTGGAAAGGTAATGACTATCGTTCCATTCATAACGTGGATTTCCATTTTTAAGGATGTAAAACTCATCTCCAATACTTCCATCTACTTTTAAAAATCGAAAATGCAAGGTATCTCCATGCACATCAATTACCGATGAACCTGCGATATCCTTATAAGATGAGATCATCGCATCGTGCGGATATCCTTGAGAAAATCCGGGGTTGGGTCCACCTCCTACTCCACATACCGTATAGACGGTACCGTTATGTTCTTTGTCTTTGTAATATGGTATAATTAATCCGTCGCCCGACTGAACAATATGTTCTTGACTAAACGTATTCTCGACTCCATAATGTCCGTGCATAAAATTACTTCGTTCATAGGTATGACTATGTCCGGTTAGTACTAAATCAACGCCAAACCGTTCGAGTAATGGTACAATATTTTGTCGCATGTCGACCATTTCAATTTCCCAATCGGAATTATGAGTGCCTTTACTAAATGGCGGATGATGCCAGTAGGCGATGATCCATTTGGATGCATTCATTTGTAAATCACGAAGCAACCATTGGTACATCGGACTCCCAACATTATTATACGAACCATAACTATCCAAGGCAATAAAATGCACATTGCCCCAATCGTAAGAATAATATTTTTCTGTTGCTGATGGCACGCCACCACATTCTGCTTTTTCAGGAAGATTAAAAATATCGAAATAAGGAAAATTATATCCTAAAGATTGATTTGATAAATAACCTGACTGTGCGTAATCATGATTTCCTAAGGCCGGAAAAAAATTCCAATTTTTAAACTGTTCTTCATATACGTTAAAAACATAATTTCCATATTCATTGTCGGTGCCCAAATAATAAGCATTGTCTCCCAGCCAAATCCACATATCATTTTTTTCATTTCCTAAAAAATCAAGATATGATTGCAAGACTTGTTGCTGTCCTATGGTCCCATTTCCAAAATCACCCAATGCCCAAATTCGAAGAGCTTGAATTGTTCCTTTAGATGGAGCGGTAAAAAAATAATTTTGCGAACCATCTTCCAAAGTAAGTGCAGTAGATCCGATGCGATAAAAATATTTCGTATCCGGATTTAATCCTTCAATTTTTACTTCGTGGTCGAGAAGCAATTCAGTATTCTGAATCACATCTCCATAAGATCTTGTCAACCCATAGTTCACTTTTGAATCGGTTTTTACATCGGTTCGCCAACGTAAAATACATGTTGTAGGACTTGTACTTTGTAGATAAGGTCCGCGGGTAATTTGTGGAGATGGTATTGGAAGGATAGACTCAATTTCCAACTCAAAACTGAGATCATCGTTAGTTGAACTACTGTTGTGAATTTCAACAGCAAGAACATTTACTCCATTGACAAAATCGCCAGGCGAAAGTGTAAAATTCATAATAGAATCACCATCATCATGGCAATCATTGAGCGCCAAGGTTTGATAATTCACTCCCGAAGTCGGCAAATTGTTTTTAAAAACCTGAATTCCGTTTAAATATACAATCACTCCGTCATCTCTACGCAAATGTGTAATGAAAGAAGCGTATTGTTGCGGATTGTTAAGATTAAATATTTTGCGAAAATAATAACATGAGTTTCCTTTCTTCAACATAGTTTGTGGAGCATCTCCAAAACCAAATTCAGCAACTCCTTGCTTCCAATTGGCATCGTTAAAAGATTTTTGTTTCCAGCTGTATCCTAAATCAACACCTCCATCATGATATTTCCACACAGCAGATTTGCTGAGTAAATTCCCTCCAAGAACCGGAGAAAACTTGATCAAGCCTATAATTATTATAAGAAAGAATGCCTGGGATTTGTATTTCATGAATAGAATATATCTCAAAGGTAAAACAAATCGTCCATTTTCTATTCAAAGACCTGATTAAGAGATTCGATAAATATACACCGGTTCGTTTTTATTTCTGGGATTTAACCAATGTAATAAAGAATCAAACCAACTAGGCTCTGCAGTAAATACCAGCTGAATGTTCTTTCCGGTTCCACTTCTGAATTTCGCCACTCGACTTTCTAAATCATTGTCCTGAAAAAACAAAACATATCGGGGAAAATCTTTGTTAGATGTCTCTTTGTTTCCGTCCATCAATTGCGCCACGGTATATCCCTGATAAATACAATAAGCACTATTCCACTTTCCGGTATAGAACTGCGGAGGCCATTGTTGAGAATCACGGTGACTCACTTCCATGATAAAATTATTGTAATCGCTTTGTTTGTACAAAAAATACATCGATTCTACCATCGATCGCTTGGAATAGGTAAAACTAACCACCAGCATAGCCGCTATGTTTAATGTCCAGAAAAAATTCCATGCAAATTTCTCTGCCTTGGATGCTAATTTTCCTTCACGGATCATTCCCCAGCCAATGACTCCCGCCATAATGATAAAAGGGAAAAAAGGAAGAATAAATCGCTCCTGTTTATTGGGAAACCAGGAGTGAAAAAGAAAAAATGTCAAACTTGGCAAGATAATAATTAGCGCTTTTTTCCAAGCTTTGAAATAACCAATAATGAGAAACACGCTGATGGGCGGAACCAACATCCCTGCCACCGTGAATATATACTGATACCAGGGACGGTCAAAATAAGTAGTCGCATTGATTAAATTATAATTGATGTATTCCGTAATTTCTGCGAAAGGCCTTCCATAAAAAAATAAATCAACGCTTTGAGTCGCAAAAAAGGAAATCGCAAATCCGAAAAAGACAAACAAGGATCCTCTGAATTCTTTTTTCCAGAGTAGATACACGGCCAATCCCACCAGAAAAAACATGGATTGAAAACGAATGCTTAAAGCAATGCCTGCGCAAATACCGGATAATAAGAAATTCAAATTTACTTTTTCTTTATCTTCAGATTTCATCAAAAAATAAATCGTGAGCATCAATGGCGGCACACATACCCACTCGACCAAATTCCGAACGCTGGTGCTAGGAATAAACCAAAGTAAAGCAAGCATCCAAGCTACACGAACAGCATCTTTTTCTGTTCCGATTTTTCTTGTGATTCGATAGCCAATCAAAACCACCAAAAGCGAGTAAAGGGCATGAAAAAATCGCACGACCACCATTTTCAGTTGGGGATCGTCCAATCCGATAAAATTCAAAACCTTAAATAAAATAAAATGCATACCTACATAAAACCAAGAATGCCCACTCGGAACCCCGCTGTTGTTCCAGGGCAACCAATTGTTGTAATCAAATCCATCGGCAAAACTTTGTGCCGCCTCAATCACCAAAAAATGATCATCATGCATGCCATAGCCTCTCGAAAAAATAGCAGCCAATAGTCTAATCAGGAAAGCCAGAAATAAAATAAATCGTAACGGATTCCGTTCATATATTGCTTGCATCCTTTTCATCTTGCAAAGATTGTTTTCTAAACAATAGGATATCTTGAAAATGATAAAAAAAGCAAAGAATATTTACCTATTTTCATAATTCATTAAAATTCCTTAAATTAACATTCGAAATTTGACCATGCATCAGTACTACTTTTGAATTAATCAAGGGATAAAAAACTGAATCTGGCAAACGTTTTCAACAGTTTGATGAATTATCAACATCCGACCCGAAAAATGCTTTTAAACGCATTAAAATTCATATCTTTGCTAACCAATAGAGAAATTAGCATAACTAACTGATAATGAGCGAACAAGTCTTGGAAAAAGAAGAGCTAAAACAAAACGAATATTCTGCCGATAGTATACAAGTCCTTGAAGGTCTTGAAGCGGTTCGAAAACGACCTGCCATGTACATTGGCGATATCGGAATTAAAGGTCTACATCACCTAGTTTATGAGGTGGTAGATAACTCCATCGATGAGGCCCTTGCCGGTCATTGTAAAAACATCGAGGTTTTTATTAACCCCGGAAATAGCATCACCGTAAAGGATGATGGTCGTGGTATCCCTACCGATTTTCATGCGAAAGAACAACGCTCTGCTTTGGAGGTTGTTATGACTGTTTTGCATGCAGGAGGTAAATTCGACAAAGATTCCTATAAAGTTTCCGGCGGATTGCATGGTGTGGGTGTAAGTTGCGTAAATGCACTTTCATCGCATCTTTCAGCAACTATCTATCGTAACGGAAAAATTTATCAGCAGGAATATTCTAAAGGAAAGCCATTGTATTCGGTGAAAGAAATTGGAACAACGGATCGTACCGGAACAGAAGTAACTTTCCTTCCCGATACAACGATTTTCATTACTGCAGATTATATCTACGATACCATTGCAACACGTATGCGTGAGCTTTCATTCCTGAATAAAGGAATTCGAATTACGCTTTCAGATATGCGTGAAGTAAATGAAAACGGTGAAGCTATTAACAAGGATGTATTTCTAAGTGAGAGAGGATTGGTTGAATTCGTGGAATATTTAGACGCTACACGTGAAAAATTAATTGACGATGTGATTTACATGGAAGGTGAAAAAGGTGGGACACCCGTCGAAGTGGCGATGTCTTACAATACCTCTTTCAATGAAAATGTACACTCGTACGTAAATAACATCAACACTCACGAAGGAGGAACGCATCTTGCCGGATTCCGTCGTGCTTTAACACGCACATTGAAAAGTTATGCAGAGAAAGAAGGCTTGCTTTCAAAATTAAAATTTGATATTAGTGGAGATGATTTCCGTGAAGGATTAACAACTGTCATCTCTGTAAAAGTTCAGGAGCCACAGTTTGAAGGACAGACCAAAACCAAATTGGGAAACAACGAAATAATGGGCGTTGTTGATCAGGCAGTTTCTGAAATGTTGAATAATTATTTAGAAGAGCATCCACGTGAAGCACGTCATATCGTAAACAAAGTAATTCTTGCTGCTACGGCACGCCATGCTGCTCGTAAAGCACGTGAATTAGTACAACGTAAAGGTGCATTCACCGGATCAGGTCTTCCAGGTAAATTGAGCGATTGCTCAGAGCGTGATCCGAGCAAATGTGAAATCTTTTTAGTCGAGGGAGATTCGGCCGGCGGAACAGCTAAGCAAGGTCGCGATCGTAATTTTCAAGCGATACTTCCATTAAGAGGTAAAATTCTTAACGTTGAGAAAGCAATGGATTACAAGATCTATGACAACGAAGAGATCAGAAATATTTTCACCGGACTAGGAGTAAGTAAAGGAACTTCTGAAGATGAGCGCGCACTGAATATTGAGAAATTGCGTTATCATAAAGTAGTGATCATGACCGATGCCGACATCGACGGAAGTCATATTACCACCTTAATTCTTACTTTCTTCTTCCGTCACATGAAAGAATTGATTGAAGAAGGTTATGTTTATATCGCAACTCCTCCTCTTTACTTGGTGAAAAAAGGAAAGGAATCCACTTATTGTTGGACAGAAGAACAACGACAGGAAGCCATCAAACGTATAGCAGGAGATGGAAAAGAAAGTTCGGTGACCATTCAACGATACAAGGGTCTTGGAGAGATGAATGCAGAGCAACTTTGGGAAACAACCATGCGTCCGGAAACACGTACCTTGCGTCAGGTTACTATCGATAGTGCTGCAGAAGCCGATCGTATTTTCTCGATGTTGATGGGAGATGATGTTCCACCAAGAAGAGAATTTATTGAGAAGAATGCGAAGTACGCAAAAGTAGATGCTTAAAAAATTTATTGGAACGAATTCAATTGCCAAATGGGATTTGTTTCAATAACACCTATAACAAAACAATTTTAAATCCTTAACATCAATGAAAGTAACAGTAGTAGGCGCCGGTAACGTTGGCGCAACCTGCGCGAATGTGATTGCTGAGCGCGAACTAGTGAATGAAGTCGTATTATTAGATATTAAAGAAGGTGTTGCTGAAGGCAAATCGCTGGACATGTGGCAAACAGCTCCTATTAATATGTACGATACTCGTATTAAAGGAGTCACTAACGATTATAGTGCTACCGCTAATTCCGAAGTAGTTGTAATCACATCCGGATTACCTCGCAAACCCGGTATGAGTCGTGATGATTTAATCGCTACCAATGCCGGTATTGTAAAATCAGTGACGGAGCAAATCATTAAATACAGTCCTAACACGATTATTATTGTTGTGAGCAATCCGCTCGACGTAATGACCTATTGCGCATATTTAACTTCGAAGTTTGATTCGAAGCGAGTATTTGGAATGGCGGGAATATTAGATACAGCTCGTTATCGTGCCTTTTTAGCTGAAGCATTGAATTGCTCACCAAAAGATATTCAAGCAGTATTGATGGGCGGACATGGTGACACCATGGTTCCACTTCCTCGTTACACAACAGTGGCCGGAATTCCGGTGACTGAATTAATCTCTGCAGATAAATTAGAAGCGATTGTACAAAGAACAAAAGTGGGTGGCGGAGAATTGGTGAATTTGATGGGTACTTCTGCTTGGTATGCGCCCGGAGCTGCTGCTGCGCAAATGGTGGAAGCCATTGTTCGCGATCAGAAAAGGATTTTCCCTGTGTGTGCATGGTTAACCGGTGAGTACGGATTAAAAGATGTGTACTTGGGTGTTCCTGTAAAATTAGGAAAAGCCGGTATCGAAGAAATCATCGAGTTGAAATTGAATAAGGAAGAAATGGATTTGCTTTCTAAATCTTCTGTTGCCGTTAAAGAAGTAATGAATGTACTTAACAACAATGCTGTTGCTGCGAAGTAATCAAACAAATAATTTATTACAAGAAAGCCCTGCATCTGTGGGGCTTTTTTATTTTTTTTATAAAACAAATTTCCATCATTGAAAAGATTGGGAGCAAAACCCTATTCCCTTTTTACTTTTGAAGAATTAGTAGCATAAACAATACTCTCTAATTGGCCACTGATTATTTATGATGATAAAGATTTATTAAGATTGATTTTTCACAGCATCTAGCTTACTAATTAAAGAAACCTCTCCATTTCTTCCTTCGTCGGAACCATACATTCCTCCCTTCTTCCAAAAACTCGATACCTCAATTTTGCAAAGAGATTATAAATAAAATCTCGAATGAAAGCAGGAATGATAATAAACACAAAAAATAATTTCCAAGGAAAACCCAAATCATGCAAAATATACAAAACTGCTGTGGATGATTGTAACACCTTTGATTTACGCAAATAGAGTATGCTGTTTACTTCTTCAATTTTAAAATTCTCAAGAATTTTCTTTCCGGCATCGTTTTGACTGGCCGTGAATTTAAAAATATTTTTACGATCAAACTTCATTAAGAATCGAACACTCCATGCGCAAAAATTGCAATGCCCATCAAAAACAATTATATGTTGTTCATTGAAATTTATGGGACTTGTTTCGACCATGCATTTGAAATATCCCTTAAGGTTTTATTCTTACGGTAATAGCATAAGGATCTACACTTACCTCGGGATTAAAATTCACATCGCGTTCCAGTGTTGAATAATTAATGATACTCAAATAACCATTCTTTCCAGAACAGGATGAGGCATGATGCGGTGCAATTCCACTCGAAACATTTCGGTTGGCAACATACACCACTTGCTTTTTATCATCTGCAACAATGCCATGAGGCTGCCACCCTACTCGTATTTTTTTTACCTCTGTCAATGTATTCAAATCAATTACGCTTACCGATCCACGCATGTTAGGAAAGAAATCATCTTCAGTATTCGCCACAAACAATAGATTCATCGACACTGAAAGAGCAAACTCCAAAGGAACTTTTCCAACCGGAATTACTTGAATTAACTGATCATTCGATGTATTAAATACGCGCACTTGATTGACGTTTGTATCTTGACAAGTCACAAAATATTTTGAATAATCCGGACTAAAAATAATTTCATGAGGACGCATCGGAAAGGGCAATTGCCAAGGTCCAATCGGATTGATATTTATGTCCTCATAACTCGAAATATCGTTCAATGGAATTTTAAGAATTCTGCTGATGTCCTGACACGTCACATACAAAGTATCATTGTTTTGATTTAATGCAACACCATGCAAATTTGGATTCGGATTTCCTGTGATTGGAAAAGGTCCTACCGTATTTGATGTACCTGCGTCAATATCTATAATTGCAACTCGCCCACCATTGTAATCGATGGAGTATGCCTTTTTCGAATCACTAGAGATGGTAATCGTATTCCATCCTCCGGCAATTCCATTCCCGATTGGAATTGTTTTTACTAATTGATCGGTAGCAGTACTAAATACCTGTACAATATTCGCATTCAAAAACACCACCAGCCAATACAAACCATCCGGAGTAACCTTAATATTATGTGGTGATTCCGGTGGTGATGCTCCCGGATTTTGTCCTACATCGATCATGCGCATCGCTACTTTGCGGTCTGCATCGAAAACAGAAACCACGTCACATCCTTGATTGGCTACGTAAAATTTATGACGAATCGGATCATCAGAAAATTTTATTATGCCTTCTTTACTTGGTGCACCGGCATCAATCCAATCTCGTAAAATTTTATAATCATCCAAACTCAACGGTGCTTTATTGATCGGCATAGTGGGCAATACTACCAATCCTAAAGTGCTATCCACATTTGTAAAATAACACAGCGTACTAAAATCTGATCGAAATGGGATGACCACTGCACCATTATTGGTTCCATCAAACATCACTTCCCAAGAGCTTAAATCCAATCCGGCTGCAGCATTTTTACTCGCTGTATTATGACAACCCGGCGTAGAACAATTGCTAGTTAAAATTTTATCGACTTTTTCCGGAAATCCTGTTGTACTTGGAAGAATGGCTTCATACTTATCGTATTTGCAAGATGAAATTAATCCAAAAAAAACGAGAACGTAAATAGGGATCTTTTTCATCAATCGCCCTCAGTAATATATACATTCAAAGAATCTGTTCCGGTAAATGCGGTAGTGGTATAAGGAAGTCCGCCTTTGCAAACCCAATCACTGGGATCTAATAAACTATCAATCCCAACAGCATAAATATAATAGCGTCCGCAATTTAAACTGTCTACACTTGCATATGCAATATTGGATTCAGCGGAAACACTGTAATCATATTTGGTGGTATCCTCTCCAGGGAATTCGCTAGCATTGTACTTAATGTAAACACGACAACCGGGTATAGGACGGGTATGGTGTAACATTTTTAATGTTAGCGTTAACTGACCAGTTCTTCCTTCCGGACAATTATCCTCTTCTACTTTTTTCTTCTCTTTGCATTGAACAAAGAAAATACTCGTTCCCACGAGCAGTAAAACGGATATTATTCTAAATGATTTCATCATTTGATTTAGCTATATATTATAATCGTTACAAATGAAAATTTATTGCTTAATGAATACTCTACTGAATGATTTATTTTTATTAGTGACTCTGCATAAATAAGAACCCGAAGGCATATCTGACATATTCACGGAAATAAAACTTAGTGTGCTTTGAATTGATTTCATTTTTCTACCCATCACATCAAATATTTCAATGATGCTCTTAGTAGAATTCGATTCATCTAAAAGAATAAATAAATTTTCGGAAACCGGATTTGGATACAAGTGAAAGAAAACATTTTCCTCCGGATGATTCACCGACAAAGTTTGATCCTGCGAATACAAGACAACTCCTCCCGAAAAACTTCCAACCACTAAATCGTATGCCGAATCACCATCTACATCCGCCATGGCAGGCACAGCAAGTTGAGGTTCATAAATATTCTGAAACATAGAATCCAACAAAGTAAATGTTCCTGCTAAATTTCCATCAATAGCATTGTAATGGTATAAATGTCCACTTAAAGAGCCTACTAATAATTCATAACCGTTCGGTGTATCAAAAAGCAAGGGAGATGAAAAACCTGCAAACACTCCAGCTTTAACGACAGTGACTCCGCCAAAATTATTGGATACAAAACTAAAAATAGGACTCACCAAACTTCCTGTGTTCTCATAATAATTCAATACTCCTGCTCGCTCTCCAATGAGTAAATCCAACTTCCCGTCACGATTCACATCTATCAATTGCGGCACTGCATTGTCTCCAATATCGATTGATTGATAATTGGCTTGTGTTAAAATAAAATTACATGGATTGCCTGCGCCTGCAATATTCTGAAAATATACCAACGAACCATCTGAATGTCCTACGATCATATCGGCATCTCCATCGTTATCTACATCACCAAAAGTTAAATAAACACCGGTCAAGAGAAATGAAGAAAGAGAGGCGTAGTCAGTAGTCACCAACTTGTATTCTGCCTTTAGTCCGGAACTCTGGTTTCGATAATAGGCCACTTTTGAAATCGAATTGAGACTGTCATAATAAAAATCATTGCTGATGAGTAAATCCAATTTACCATCTTGATCAACATCAAAAAAAACAGGGTGAGCGCCGGTGCCCACTTCAATCATTCCATCCACCAACCAGCGATTCGATTGGTGACTGAAAATATTACTTTGATTGTTTGTTGTATTTTTATAAAACCAAACATTATTGAAATCTTCTCCTGTAGGAAAAAAGTTAGCGACAATTAAATCTTTGCTGCCATCATTATCGCCATCAAAATAATGTGGCCCTGCAACATCTAACATCATAGCTGGTAAGTCATAAGAAGGATATGCAGAATCCTGCGAACAAATCCATGCTGAATCTGGAGTACCGCAATTTTCAAGATATAGTAAACTGCGGCCTAAAATATCTCCGTTCAATACATCTTTATCACCATCGCCATCACGATCAAAAACGACTAATGATGAACCTGCATGTTGTTTCCTTTTTTCAATACTATTTGAAACCTGAAGAATTGGATCCTGAAATTCGTCTTCATCAAACATTCTTCGAAACGGATCAGCAGGCATCAGTGGACACGTTGGAAGTACAGGAGGAAGAATAGCAACATTAGAATTTCCGGCTAATACAAAATAGCCCCAACATACCGGAATGTTATGGATCTTCGTAATACCCGGTTGTCCGGTTGAGTCAACAGAAAAATTCTCATGATGTTCTACCCAAGATCCTCCAATACTAAAGGACAAAATGTCCATATCACCATCGTTATCGATATCTGAAATAGCAGGCGCATTTACACGTGAGACATAAATATTTGTTTGAAATCCACCATAATGCGTTTGTATCTGCGTGGTGATGGGAGTAAAAACAATTCCCACTCCTGAATTAAAATCATTTCGATAAAGTGAAATACCTCCACCATTGTAGGAGAACAGATCCATGTCGCCATCAAAATCATAATCAAAAGAGCGAATCCATCCCTCTAAATCATTTGGAAATTTTGCACGATACTCGGGAGCATAATAATATGATGATTTATTCGCTACACCTGTATTGATGAAAGGATTTACTCGGAAACTAGGCGCATCAAATTCCACAATGTCCATCTTCCCATCTCCATTTAAATCAAATTCAGCAAACACCGGAGTATTCATTCCGCTCGCCCATGGATTTTGCAAACGAGTAACACCGTGATAAACGGCAATGCTGGTATCTCGTCGTAGAAAAATTGTTTGAGAGGAGACAAGTTCAACCTGAATGATCAGACTGAACAATATGATATTTTTTATTTTCATCATTGAACGCATAACTTTCTCGAGTAAGTTCGGTTTTTATTGGACACCTGAATGATATATATACCTGACGAAAATGAAGAAGTGTTTAGTTGCATTTGCCCAAGAAATTCATCCGAATAATACAAGACTCTTCCTGTAATATCTAAAACTGAGATTCTATTTGTACTACTATTCAAATTGCTTTTAAATGAAATTGTACAGATGCCTTTTGAAGGATTCGGTGCTAAATTAAATTCGACCAACTCTTCTGTTTCATTCACACCAATTGAAGTATATTGGGTATACAATCTCAAACCTCCTGAATTACATCCGGTCAACAAATCGAATTTTCCATCCCCGTCAATGTCGGCACTAGATATAGTAATTCGCTTTGATTCCAAAATGTTTTGATAATTAGAGTCCAGCAATGCAAATGCACCGGCAAGATTTCCATCAATATTATTATAGTGAAAAATATTTCCATTGTCAGACCCTACCAACAGCTCATAGTTTCCGCTTTTATCAACGAGTAAAGGTGTACTATAACCTGCAATGGTTCCGGACAACATAACATTTACGTTTCCAAAGTTTGAATTATTCGTTGTGAAAATTGGATTCATGCTTGTTCCTGAATTCTCAAAATAATTTAATACCCCACTTCTCTCCCCAATTAATAAATCCATTTTGCCATCTCTGTTTACATCTATAATTTGCGGAGCGCTATTGCTTCCTATGTCAATTCCCTGGTATTGCGGGGCAGCAAAAACAAAATTACAAGGTTGACCAAGCGCAGCAGTATTTTGATAATAGATGAGTGTACCATCAGCATTTCCCAACAACAAATCATCATCTCCATCGCCATCCAAATCTCCGAAAGAAGGAAACAATCCATTTTGAGTAATTGCAGATAAGTTCAACCAATCATCCGTTATTAATTTAAAAATAGGAACGGAAGTGGATCCAACATTACGAAACCATGCCAAACGGGAATAAGCGAGATTAGGATTTACATTAAAATACGAATCATTTCCAGTGACAATATCCGTGAGACCATCTTTATCAACATCAAAGAAAACAACATTGGCTGCCGTTCCTACATCGATGGTTTCATCTGAAAGAAATCTACTTTTCACATAGTCAAAAACGTTAGTACAATTGTTCGTAGTGTTTTTATAAAAATGGATGTTATTAAAATCTTCTCCCACCGTGGCATAGGGACTTACGATTAAATCTTTCATTCCATCATTATCCACATCCATATAATAAGATGCAGGCAAGTTTTGCATATCAACGGACACATCATACACAGGAAATGCGGAATCCTGCGCAGTGATATATGCTGAATCCGGAGTTCCGCCATTGTGTAAATACAACATGTTTTGCCCGAGAATATCACCATTTAACAAATCAACATCGCCATCACAATCTTGATCAAGCGGTGTTAATACAGAGCCTGAATGTCGGCTTCTATTTGCAGAAATATCCTCATCAACTAAATTTCCCGATCGACAATTCTGATTTAAAATTCCAATATTCGTTAAACCACTCAGCTTGAAATAACCCCAGCAATAAGGTTCCAATGTAAAAAGAAAAGAGCTACAATTTCCCAATGAATCCATTGAATAATTTTTATGATACTCCAAGTAATTACTCGAGTTAGCAAACGTTAAAATATCAAGATCGCCATCACCATCTACATCAACAATGGCAGGCATATTTACCTGCGTCACAAAAATATTTGTATTAAATGATCCATACCAAGAGTTCAACTGCGCACTCACTAAAGTAAACTGCAATCCGGTACCGGAAGAATAATCATTCCTCCACACACCCATCGCCGAATTCGTGTAAGTAAACAAATCCAAATCGCCATCACAATCATAATCTGCTGAACGTACCCAATCGTGCAAGTCGGGAAATTTATCTATATATTCCGGATGATATGAGTAGGCATCAAGACCGGCAGTTCCATCATTTAAGAATGTTGATTTTCTATTTCCAATACGATCAAAAAGCAATAAGTCTTTAATGTTGTCACCATTTATATCTATTTCGACCGGAATCATGCTATTGAATCCACCCGTCCAAGGAAACTTAAGCGTATCAGAATTAATGACCACTTTAGGACTTTGATCCAGGAACAAAATCTGTGATTGTGCTACAGTATTATTAATCAACCCCATGATAAGGAAGATAAAGGGAATTATTCTCATTGCTTGTAAATTGTGTAAATCAAAGATAGCACCTTCTGCAGCTTCAATATTAAGAGTAAACATGATTTTTACACATAACAAACAATAATACACTTTTGGATTGGGAAGAGAAGAAAAATATGCTCGTGACTCTTAATGATTAAACCTGCACATCATTTATTTATTAGATGAAATTCTCAAAATCACAATAATGACTATATTCGTTCAACAATTACCATAAAATGCCCTCATTTGATATCGTAAATGAAGTAGATCTTCAAAAATTAGACAACGCCATCAACGTTGCCGTCAAGGAAATTTCATCTAGGTATGACTTTCACGGCTCAAAAACGGAAGTCGATCTTGACAAAAAGACATTTATTATCAATGTTTTAACCGAGAATGACATGCGCGTTAAAGCCATTCAAGATATTCTGATTTCGCGAATGTTGAAACAAGGCTTGGATCCGGCTGCGCTCGATTTTGGTAAAGAGCATTATGCCAGTGGAAATATGCTAAGAAAAGAAGTGACCGTGAGAAAAGGCATTGATAAGGAAAGTGCTAAAAAATTAGTAAAAGTCATCAAGGACAGTGGGATTAAAGTACAAGCGTCCATCATGGATGATCAATTAAGAGTAACCGGGAAAAAACTAGATGATTTACAGGCTGTTATAGCCAAAGTAAAAGAAGTCAACTTGGAATTACCCCTTCAGTTCACCAATTTTAGAAATTAATTCTTTAAAAAAGAGGACATAGATTTTACAAATTCCTGAATTTCTAGAGAAAATGTCAAGCAAAAGTCACATTAATTTAACTAGACAACAATTAATTAATGTATCACCGTTTCAAGGTACGATGAGATTCCTTAATATTGTCACCCTTAAAAAATCGAAAATCTAACATAATAATTAATTAAAAACCAAAACGGACATTATGAGTCAGAAAAAATCGGAAGGCAAACTTAAAGGAATGCTCGCTGCAATTGTGATCCCAGCAGCTTACATTCTTTGTCTTATTATTTACAAGTTTATCATGGGAAATCCTGCCAACTTCCAGGATGGCAACACGGAACTAAATCCATTACCCGGAAACTATTTGGGAATGATGTATAAAGGTGGTGATATCGTTCCCATCTTAATGTCACTTCTTGTCATTGTAATCACTTTTGTAATTGAGCGTTTTGTAACAGTTAGGAAGTCGCAAGGAAAAGGAAGTATTGATTCTTTCGTATACAAGATGAGGACGGCTCTTTCAAAAGGTGATATCGAAGGTGCTCAAAAAGAGTGCGACATCCAACAAGGCTCGATTGCTTCAGTGGTAAAATCAGGTTTAGGAGCTTACCAACAAATGGCGAGTATGAAAGATCTTGATAAAGAGCACAAAATAGCGACTATTCAAAAAGAAATTGAAGAAGCTACTACGCTTGAACTTCCAATGCTTTCTAAAAACCTAGTTATCATTTCAACAATTGCTTCTATTGCAACTTTGATGGGACTATTGGGAACTGTAATCGGTATGATCCGTGCATTCGCCGCGTTAGCACAGGCAGGTTCTCCTGATGCAGTGGCACTTGCAACCGGAATTTCTGAGGCACTTATCAATACAGGTTTAGGTATTGGAACCTCCGCAATTGCAATTGTATTCTATAATTATTTTACCAATAAAATTGATTCTATTACTTACGGTATTGACGAAGCTGGATACTCCATTGTACAAACCTTCACAGCACGTAACTAATCAGAAAAAAATCAATTTAGTTTAACCTAAAAAATAAAGTAGAATGCCTAAAGTGAAGATGCCCAAAAACAGTCCAGTCCTCGACATGACGCCGATGGTGGATTTGGCCTTCCTCCTGGTGACGTTCTTCATGCTTACCACTCAATTTCGTCCTGACGAACCTGTCATCATTGATTCACCATCATCGATTTCAGAAAAAATTCTTCCGGACAAAGCAATGATTGTAAGTATCGACTCTGACAACAGAATCTTCTTTAATCTGGAAGGTAAAGAAATCAGAAAAGTGATGCTTCAACAAATGGGTGATAAATACAGCGTGAAGTTCAACGATGAAGAGATGTTGCGTTTTTCAATCATGACAACTTTCGGATTATCTGTTCAACAATTGAAACAATATTTGCCGTTGGATGAAGAGAAAAGAAAAAGTTTCATGAAGAAAAGCGAAGGAATTCCTTATGATTCAATAAACAATCAATTAGGCGATTGGATTCGATTTGGTCGACTAGCAGATGCTCAAATTAATGGAGGTATCCAGAAAGAAAAGCAATTGCGATTTGCGATTAAAGGAGATTCACAATCCAATTATACTTCCGTTAAACGTGTCATCGAAATATTCCAGGAAATGAAGGTAAACAGATTTAATCTGATTACAACATTAGAACAAAACCCAAGCAATTAAACGAAATCCAAGAAAATGGCACAAGTACAAAGCAACGAACAGGATTCCGGTAAAGGTGGGAAACATAAAAAAGTAAGAGCTAAAAAGCAAAGCACTCACATCGATATGACTCCGATGGTAGACCTTGCATTTTTGTTATTGACTTTCTTTATGATGACAACCACTTTTGGGAAACCCAAAACGATGGAAATTAATATGCCGGTAAAACCGGACACCCCTGAAAACCAACAATTGGTTAATAATGCAGTGACAATATTGCTTAGCGGCGATGATAAAATATATTGGTATTTCGGTGAATTGAAACCGGAAACAGCTTTAACATCTACTGATTATTCTAATGAAGGACTAAGGAAACTTTTCCTTGAAAAAAATAATTTCGCAGTAGATCGTATCAAGCAATTGAGAAACGAAGCATTAACAAATAACATGGCCGATACTACCTTAAAAAGACTAGAGGTAGAAGCGAAAGGAAATAAGCAATCGCTGATGGTACTTGTTAAAGCTGATGACAAAGCAAAGTATAAAAATGTGGTAGATGTTCTTGACGAATTAAATATAACGATGGTAGGAAAATATGCAATCGTTGATTTAGCTCAACAGGAATTCGACTTAATCAACAACTTTAAACCCGGACTATAATTATGGCAAATATTTTCAAACCAAGTTGGGATGACGCCATTAACCCTGAAAGGGCAGAAATGGTGTTTGAAAAGCGCAATAAAGATTACGGTGCCTATGTGCTGCGAACTGAATATACTAAGAATGCATCTCGTGCATTAATTATCTCTTTATCTGTGTTTGCATTATTGATTAGTTTACCGGTCATTATTAAATTGATTGGCGGCAGCGAGGTAAATAAAATGGACCGTACTGTTGAAGTAACGGTAGAGTTAAAAGAGCCGCCACCGATTGACAAAAATGAACCACCTCCACCTCCTCCACCTCCACCACCACCAACCATTGAGACTGTAAAGTTTACACCTCCCGTTGTAGTGGATAGAGAAATTGAGGACGAAGAGCAACCACCACCACAAGAAGTTTTAAGTGAAACAAATGTTGGCGTAGTTACTCAAGAAGGTGATGACAATGCTACGGAATTACCTCCCGAACAACCTTTCGTAGATCCGGATGCCGGTAAAGTATTCACCTATGTAGAAGAACAACCGACCTTTCCAGGAGGAGAAGCTTCGATGTATGAATATCTACAGAAAAACATTAAATATCCACCACTCGCCAGAGAAAATGGAATTACCGGACGAGTTTATATGACATTCGTTGTTGGTCCAAACGGTGAGATCAGCGATGTAAAAGTTATGCGAGGAATCGGCGCAGGTTGTGACGAAGAAGCAATTCGAGTTGTTAAATCGATGCCCAAATGGAAACCGGGAAAACAAAATGGTCGTTCTGTTAACGTTCAGTTTAACATGCCAATTAATTTTACCTTGAAATAAGTTTAAATATTGATATTAAAGCCCCAAATCAAATGATTTGGGGCTTTTTTTTGCCTGTTCATGTAACTCAGCAAATCCGGAATTTTGCCTTCTTAACAAATCACATTTCTTATCTTTGCATATGGTCAAGACTCCAATTCTTTATTACTTTACTCTTGCAATGACAGCTCTTTACATTGTTTTGGGTTTATTCTTAATGTTTGCGCCTAATATGGAAGTGTTATTACCGGGTTGGAAACATTGGGTTTTGGGTCTTATTCTCATTGCTTATGCTCTGGTTCGTTTTAAAAGATTAAAAAAATTAAAACAGAGTATGGAACAAAAAGTGGAAAATTCATTTCGAGAGCAAGAGCAATAATTGAAACAATATGCTCAATAAGACACTAATACAAGAATACAAGAATACAAGAATACAAGAATAAAAAAACAAAAATCCTAGAAAATATATAAGATTCGCGTCATATTTGTTTGCTTAAATAATGAACTTTGAAATAAAACGTTTCTTCTTTAGATTGATTTAAACACAATGAAAAAAATAGTTGCTTATGTAGTTCTGGTTTTAACCTTCAATTCATGTGGAACCGATTTCAACAAACCCTATTCAGATACTCCAACGTCCGGAAAAGTGAAAATCGCAGGAGATGAAACTTTAGAACCCTTTTTAAATGCGATGTCTGATACATTTATGGGATTGTATCAATATGCGGAAATCACGTCTAGCTACAAATCCGAATCAGAGTGCTTCAAAGATTTATTAAATGATTCCGTCAAAGTAATTCTTGCTACAAGAAAACTGAATATCAACGAAGAAAATGTTTTTAAAGCGAAGCAATTAATTCCATTTACAACCAAAATCGCCATTGACGCACTTGCCATCATTGTCAACAAAGAAAATAAAGACACCTTACTGTCTGTTCAACAATTGAAGAAGATTTTATCCGGCGAAATTAAAAGCTGGACAGGTATCAATTCGAATTCAACGTATGGAGATATCAGTTTTGTTTTTGATAACAACGGTTCTTCTACTATGCGATTTATAAGTGATAGTTTGATGAGTGGCCAAAACAATTTTCCGGCATTTTGTTTTGCAGTGAAGTCCAATGAACAAGTCATCGATTATGTAGAGCAAAATAAAAATGCGATTGGCGTTATTGGAGTTAATTGGATTAGCGATCGTGATGACCCCAAGATGTTAAGCTTCAGTAAGAGAATTAAAGTTGCTTGGCTAAGTTCTGTAGAAAATCCGGTATATCCAGCTGATTACTTTGGGCCCTTTCAGGCTTATTTATTTACTGGAGATTACCCATTAAAGCGTGAGGTTTACATGATCAACAGAGAAGGAAGAGCTGGTCTTGGCACAGGCTTTGTCTCATTCGCCGCCGGCGAACAAGGACAAAGATTAGTGCGACTTTCAGGACTTTTACCTTCCTCCCCTTTCACTAGAGACATCAAGTTGAATTAAGAATTCAGAATTGTGAATTGAAAATTGAAAATTGAAAATTGAAAATTGAAAATTGAAAATTGAAAATTGAAAATTGAAAATTGAAAATTGAAAATTTAGAGTATAGAATTAAAAAATCAAGAAATTAAGAAATCATATTTAGAGACATGAAAAAAACCACCTTATTCTATTTGTTAAGTTTTTTAACTATTTCCAGTTCTGCTCAATCTTTGAAAGAAGCGATTCGTTTAAATGAAAACGAACAACAAGAGCAAGCTGAATCCATGTACAAGCAGTTATTGTTGATCGAACCTAATAATGGGACCTTGTATTATTATTATGGAGAAAATTACATTGATGCAGAGCAACCTGAAAAAGCAATCGAAGCTTTCAACAAAGGAATTGAAAAAGATCCTTCAAACGCTTTGAATTTAATTGGTCAGGCAGAAATCAAATTATTAGCCGGTGATTTATCGGGCGGAAAAATTTTAATTGACAAAGCTATTTTAATGGCGGCTGGTAAAAACGCACTTGTATTTATGGAAGCCGGAGAAGCGTATCTCCTTTACAAAAAAGCGCAAGATTTAATAAGTGCTCAAACTTATTTAGAATCCGCAGTTAAATTAGATCCTAAAAATCCTGAAGTTTACAATTTAATGGGTGATTTATATTCCGAATTAAATAACGGAACCCTGGCCGCTACCAATTACAATAAAGCATTAGACTTGGATAAAAATCAAGTTAAAGCATATTTACATAAAGGACAATTGTATAAAAGAGCTACCAATTATGATGGTGCGATCATAGAATTTGAAAATGCGCTTAAAATTGATCCCAATTTTGCTCCTGCTTACCGTGAATTAGGTGAAGTTTCGTTTAAAAAGAGACAAGTAACGGAAGCGAAAAATTTCTATAAAAAGTATCTTGAGTTATCTAAGAACAACACTTTTGCTCGTTTACGTTATGTCTTCTTCTTATTTGACAGTGAAGATTATACTTCTGCGCAAAACGAATTGAATCTTGTCAATAAAGTTGACTCCAACAATTTATACATGATGAGAATTATGGCGTATGTTGCTTATGAATATGGCGCCAATGATACTGCATTAAAAACCATAAATAAAGTTTTCAGCTTAACTGAAACTGATACCACACGGCGTTTTGGAAAAGATTACGCTTACTATGGTAAAATATTATCTAAGCAAGGAAACGATTCATTGGCGATGATTTATTTAGTGAAAGCCGTTGAAATTGACCCTCGCAATTCTGAGTTATATGATGACCTTGCTAAGATGGCTACAAAATCCAAAAACTATGAGCTAGCAGCAAAAACGTATCAAGACAAAATCAATAATGTTGCAAAAGTTATAAGTGCCGATTTTTTCAATTTAGGAAAATCACTTTATTCAATGAAGAGTTTTTCGGCTGCAGACAGTTCTTTCAGCAAGGTGACAGAACTTAGTCCCACTTGGCCTTATGGTTATTTATACAGAGGAAGAGCATTGAGTCAGTTGGATTCAACTTATACCACCTTCGAAGCAATTCCTCAATATGAAAAATACATTGAATTAAGCTCAACGGACACAGCAAGCATCTCTAAATATAGCAGGGAATTAATCGAAGCAAACAGTTACATTGCAGTTGCTTTTTTACAACAAAAAGATTGCAAAACATCCATCGATTATTGGAATAGAGTATTGGCCATCGATCCTAAAATTCAACAAGCAATTGATGCAATAAAAATCATTAAGGAATCTAAAGATTGCAAATAAACATCATTGCAATTCATAAAAAGGATGAATCCAATTGGAGTTCATCCTTTTTTTATTTTGATCAAGCTTCCATTGAATTATCACTTTCAAATTTAAACCCCAATCGTTTTCCTGTTATGATGGTACTTTGCATGGTGTTAACCATCGCTTGAAAAACTGTAATTTCTTTCATGCCATCGAAGGAAGGAACATCAATATCAATATCCAGACTAAAAGTTATTGCGTTCTCTACCAAAGATTGCATTGTAGCTTCATCTATCTTCATCGTAGAAAAATCATTAAATAGTAGACCGAGCTGACGTTTTCCTTCTGCAAAAAAATGTCCGTCTTTATTGACAAAAATTCTTGCTACTAACTGACCGGTATCATTCTTTCGGTCAAACTTAAACGAGTCAGATAAAAAATTATATACGCTAATCATCCCCACTGTGGCTCTGGTTTGATCCGAAGCGACATAACTAGATTTAAAAACCTGATGAGAAGAGTTAAAAGCAAAGGCGTTCGTATGCATTATAAAAATCAATAAATCCTCTGCCACTTTAATTTCGGCTTCAAACGTTCCGCGATCTTTGTATTGAATTGTAATTCGCGGTTCTTTCTTATGGATTGCGGAGCGGAGTTCAGACTCTACTTTTTGCAAAACAGATTTCAACATAGTTAAAGTAGCGAATGTTTTATCAGTAACATCTTTCGCCAAACCTCCCTTTTCTAAAATTGTATTGATCAGTTTTGTCTTTGCTTCATTCATGATCTTTGATTATTTAGTCAGCTAAAACTTAATAGGCTCGAGCAAAGAGGACTCTTTGGGTCGATGGATTTCCGGTCATAATACATTTTCCTGCCTCTAATTTATTTCCCAAGGGGATACAACGAATCGTGGCTTTAGTCATTTCTTTAATTTTCTCTTCTGTCTCAGGTGTTCCATCCCAATGCGCATAAATGAAACCGGCTTTTTCATCTAGAATTTTTACGAATTCATCCCAACTATCAGCACGATGAGTATTCTCATTTCTAAAGGTAAGTGCTTTCTTGTAAATATTATCTTGAATTTGACTTAATAAATTTTCGACTTTTAAATCAAGGTCGGTAATTTGATACACACTTTTTTCCTTCGTATCTCTTCTTGCAACTTCGACAGTTCCATTTTCCATGTCACGTGGACCGACTGCAATTCTTATAGGTACCCCCTTCAATTCATACTCGGCGAATTTCCATCCCGGTTTATGCGTATCTCGTTTATCGTACTTCACAGAAATTCCTTTCGCTTTTAATTTTTTGATGATAGGGTCTAGGAATTCAGAAATTTGACCTAGCTGATCTTCCCCTTTATAAATTGGAACAATCACCACTTGAATAGGAGCCAAACGAGGAGGCAATACTAAACCACTGTCATCGCTATGGGACATAATTAGTGCACCCATTAAACGCGTGGAAACTCCCCATGAAGTTGCCCAAACAAAATCCTGCTTTCCTTCTTTAGATGTGAATTTAACATCAAATGCTTTTGCGAAATTCTGACCTAAAAAGTGAGAGGTGCCTGCTTGCAAAGCTTTTCCATCTTGCATAAGCGCTTCAATGCAAAGTGTATCTTCTGCGCCGGCAAATCTTTCGTTAGCCGTTTTAGTACCTTTTATAACCGGGATCGCTAAAATATCTTCGGCAAAAGCCGCGTAAACATCAAGCATTTGTTTTGCTTCAGCAATAGCTTCATCCTTTGTTGCATGTGCAGTATGACCCTCCTGCCATAAAAATTCTGTTGTTCGCAAAAACAATCTCGTTCTCATTTCCCATCGAACCACATTCGCCCATTGATTAATAAGAATGGGAAGATCTCTATATGATTGAATCCAACCACGATAGGTATGCCAAATAATGGTTTCAGAAGTAGGGCGAACAATGAGCTCTTCTTCCAATTTTGCAGTTTCATCCACCACTACACCATTCCCGTCGGGATCATTTTTAAGACGGTAATGAGTTACAATTGCACATTCCTTTGCAAATCCTTCGACATGACTTGCTTCCTTTGAGAAAAATGATTTTGGAATGAAGAGTGGAAAGTATGCATTGACATGACCTGTCTCCTTAAAGCGTCTATCTAAGTCCTGTTGCATTCGTTCCCAAATTGCATATCCGTAAGGTTTAATCACCATACACCCTCTTACAGCGGAATTTTCTGCTAGATCTGCTTTTATGACAAGATCCTGATACCATTGGGAATAATTATCGTCTCGAGATGTTAGTTGTTCGCTCATATCATTTTATCTTTACAAAGTTTGGCATTGAGTTTGCCTCGCCGGTTCAGCCAGCAAAATTGGAAAACTAGCGTCACATAGCCAATCTATTATTAAACTATTGACACCATAGCCCATCAAATTGTTGGTCTACCACCGAAAAAAAAGCAAAATGCCATGAAAAAATTAACATTTGCCCTCCTCAGCTTAGCCATAGGCTTCAGTTCCTGTTCATCAGGACGAATGGCAAGTCGCGATTATGATGATGTTTATTATTCTAATCGCGATGCTATTGCAGATGATTACAACGGTAGTTCAAACAACAACTCAAGTAATCAAAATAACGATCGTTCGAATGATAATTCAAACAATCAAAGTTCCGGCAATAACTCTTCACAAAATAACGATAATCAGAATCAAAACGAGAATTCAAATTCTAACGATCGTTTTGGATATGATTCCAATCAAAATAATAACTATTCCACCACCGACCAAGAAGAGCGCGATAGGAATACTAATGTCACAAACAACTATTATCAAGACGACGATTATTATGACTATGCTTATTCAGCAAGAATTCGTCGCTTTTACCGTCCTTTAGGATGGAGCTATTACGATCCATTTTACACCAACATGTACATGTATGACTACAACCCTTATTCATGGGGAGTAAGTTTGTACTGTTCTTATAATTGGTGGACTCCAAACTACTATTCTAATTGGGGATTTAACAATAATGGATGGAATGCAGGTTTCGGATTTGGACCATCATGGGGTTGGAACAACGGTTGGAACAACGGTTGGAACAATGGGTGGAACAATGGTTGGCACGGAAATAATCATGGGTATTGGAATGGCTACAACCAAGGATACATGAATGGATACTATGCCGGATTATACCAAGGTTCATTCAATCAAAATTATTTTAACAGTTATGATTCTTATAGTTATTATTATGGACCTAGAGGCGGCGGAAGAAATAACGTAGCAAGCAATGTAGCCGGCGGAAGAAATGTTGGAGAGGTATACGGGAGAAATTTAATTCAAGACTCAAAAAGCCCGCGTTCACAATCTGCTTTTGATGGAGTATCTGCCATTGGTCGTCCAAAGCAACAAATTACTTCCCTTGCTTCGCAAGCGGCTCAACCTTCCAGAAACACCACCAAAAATGAAGCAACAGGAAAACCAAGAATAGTCAAAAATGATTCTGAAGCCATGAGTCCACGAGTTGAACCTAAAAATAATTCATCTGATTTTTCGAATCCTAGAAATACAAATCCGAAAAATGACAAGGGAGAAGTTATAAGTCCAAATCCTACAACGCCTCGAAACAGTAGCAATTCGAATAATAACAATAATCCTAAGCCAACTGACTCTAAAGAGAATTCACCAAGGGATAACCGAGACAACTATACGCCTAAAAATAGTGATCCGAAATCCGGTTCAGGGAATAATAGCAATCCGAAATCAATTGTGCCCAATGACAGAAATGATAGATATCAGCCAAAAGATTCGGATCCAAGATCAAATAACTACAACAACAATGCAACTCCACGCAATACGACTCCGAGAGAGTATAATAATTCAAACTCAAATGATGGTTATACTCCCAGAAATAATCCAGGCATGAGTACTCCTCGTAATAACACTGAAAGTCCAAGAAACACCAGTCCTAAATACGATAGAAAAAGTAACTACTCTAGTCCTAGTCGAGAACAATACAATGCTCCAAAAGAGAGAAATCAAGCACCAAGCAATTCGAGTCCACGTTCTGGAGATGTAAAATCAAACTCAAACAGAAATAGTCCATCTTTTTCTAGTCCTGCACCTTCTAACAATAGAAATTCAGGAAGCGGATCAAGTGGAGGAAGAAATAGAAGATAAAAATTTATTTTTAGGGCTGCAATTAATGAGCAAATGGATGATCCGCCTGGATACCAAATGTCATCACAAATTGCAGCCTTTCTTATTGAACCAAATCCATCAATACCATGAAAAAAACAATTTTCCTATTGCCAATTATATTACTTACCTGTTTTCAGCTTTCAGCACAATCTGATGCTGATGCTTTACGATTTAGCATGTTAAATTATGGAAGTACTGCAAGAACATTAGGAATGGGAAATTCATTTGGCGCATTGGGAGCTGACTTCAGTTCTCTTTCTACCAACCCCGCAGGAATAGCATTGTACAGGAGATCCGAATTCAGTTTTAGTCCTATGTTTTCGAACCGAACCATCCATACAGATTACATTGGTCAGGAAAATAGCGATAACTTTTTCAAATTTTCTTTTGGTAATCTTGGAATAGTTTGGGCTTCGAACAGGTCCAATACGAAATCATCGTGGAAAGGAATGTCGTTTGGAATCGGTTATAATCGAACGAATGATTTTAGCGGAAGGTATACTGCTTCAGCAAGCAATGGAAAAAACTCTTTGCTCGATAATTATCTTGAAAACCTAAGTGGTGTAGATCCGGATGATATTCCCGGAAACTACCCTTTTGACATTGATTTAGCCTGGCAAACTTTTTTAATTGACACTTTCTCTTCAGGAGGGAATGTACAATACTTTAGTGCTTTGCCTTTCGCAGGAGCAACACAAACTAAATCGGTGGAGACGAAAGGTGGACAGGGAGAATGGGATTTTACATTTGGTGGAAATTTTGACGACAAGCTTTACCTAGGTTTAACATTAGGAATTACCTCGATCCGCTACTTAGAAGAAAGTACCTGGGAAGAAAAAGATACAGAAGATACGATTCCCTTTTTTACGAGCTATCAATACAACCAAGACTTAAAAACCAGTGGTAGCGGTTTGAATTTAAAATTCGGAGCTATCTATAGACCTACCGATGTTATTCGATTAGGACTTGCTATTCACACGCCTACTTGGTATACTTTGGTAGATGAATATTCCACATCGATTAAAACTGATTTACAAGATGGAAATATACGTTCCTATGCAGGACCAACATTTATTCCCTTTGACTATAATATCACAACTCCTTTTCGTGTCCTAACAAGCTTTAGTCTTATATTAGGGAAACAAGGGCTCTTCAATGTAGATTATGAATATTTAAACTATAATCAAGCGCGAATAAAACCTGTTGACAGAAGTTTTGCTGCAGATTTTAATCCTGTAAATAATGCTTTGAGAAAAAAATATGCAGGATCGCATAACATCAGAGCCGGCGTTGAATTCAGAGTAGAGCAATTACGTTTCAGAGCAGGAGGTTTTTACTCCACTTCTCCTTTTCATGTAGACTACAAAGATTCTAATGAAAATGATTTAAGTCGATATGGCTTAACTACAGGATTTGGATTCAGAGAGAAAAAATACTTTTTTGACATTGGATATTCTTGGTCACAGCAAGGTTCATATTTGCAGCCTTACACCCTTTCAAATCAAAGTACGGAAGGTATTACCTTCAAGCAAACAGACAACAGAGTCTTGATGACTTTCGGCTTTTTGTTTTAATACTATTGATTAGTATGAATTTCGAGTCTTAAAAATTAGTTTTCTAATACTCGAAATTTTAAGTCGTCAATCCAAATATTTTCATGTGCAGAATTCATAAAATAGATAGACACTTCATCATCTGGCAAAATAGTCTCGGCTAATTTATATCCCACATAAAAGGAAGACCAGCTTTCATTTTTATCTTGAAAATCCTTCAGTTGAACTCCACGCCAGAGAATATTTTCACCTTTTCTAGCAATTGATATGACGAAAATCAAGTCCTTCAATTCTCCTATCGAATGAAACTTACAGGACGCCTGATATACTCTCCCTTTAGCAAATCCAATATTGTTGGCACTCGCTCTAAAGGTTGAGCTGTATTCCTGTTCTGATTTTAAAAGCATCGACCATTTCCCATTAAAAAAAAGGCTGTCATTTCTGAAGCCTGCATCATCCGGCCAAATCACTTCTTCAAAATCATTTTTCATTTCAAACAAGACTTCAGCTGTTTGTGCTCTATGCAACAAACTATCTTTTGAAAAAGCCATCACACCTGCATTAAAGAATTGATCATTCTCGACCACATAAGGAAATTTTTCTGCAATAATCATTTCCACTTCAGGTGCATGATAATTATTTGACCAAGCATGAATCATTGTTGTGGCCTGTGATGTATCGACAATACTCTTTAATTCTATAAATTGCTGTGCGCGATTGCATAAATATTGAGCAAACTTAGGTGAGTCATTGTACCTGTCGGAATAATAATGTATGTAATTCGGATTAATTACATTCACAGTAGCTATTGTTTTTTCAGAACCATATTTCTTGTTATACTCTGCAATTTTAACGGCTACATCTTTAAAGGGCGCAAAAAATTGTGTAGAATAAAACTGCTTATCAAAAATTGTACTATATGAAGTCAGCACTAATGTTGTAAAAACAAAAACCAATTTCATTTTTTTTGAATACTCTTGTCCTACCCATGAAAAAATGAAAAATAATAAGCAAGGGAAACTAAACAATAAAATAGAATACTGAAACACAGGATTATTAAAGATGGAATAGAAATAAGCGATTAAGGCAGGAACACTAAATAATATTAAAATAAGAGTATGTTTTCTATTCCATTTCAACTTTGTCTTTTGAGTAAAACCAGCAAGGCCAACTAATGCCAATAATAAACCCAACAAAATCGCGCTGTCATTAAAACAATACAATACATAATTCCACAATGCATCTTTACCAGGTGCGCCAAGCCATCCTTCATCACCGCCCAATCCTCCAATACTAAACTGATGAGTAAAAACATCCAAATTAGGAATGTAAATTAGAAACATAAGTAGACCGCAAGCACTATACTTTAGTCTATGCTCTTTTCGGATTAACAGCAAGCCCGACAAACCAACGATAGCGGCGAACAAAAAACTAAAATAATGTGTGTACATACATCCAACACCGGCTACAACAAATACAAAAGCGTATTTCCATGTCCATGCTTTCTCATTCCAAATAATTTTCGACCATGCAAATAAAATCAGCAAGCTAAAAAACAAACCGGGGCTGTAGGGTCGTGCCAATTGCGAATATAAAATAGGAAACTCAAGAGCCACGAATACAGAAGTTGCTAGAAGCGCAGGAAAGCTTCCAAATAATTTTTTTCCAACTAAATAAAACAAGATAATCGACAAAATTCCAAGTATTACAAAAGGCAATCTCAGCATGGTTTCTCCTACTCCAAAAAGGCCGGTCCAGATCCATAAAAATGATTGCACTCCAATAGGGTGCATATCATTCAACTTCACCCCTTGCTCAATCATCTGCCCAAAAGAGGTAAAATTCAATCTGGTAATTGCACTTAACTCGTCATTACTCAAGGACCAATCATTGTAATTATAAAAACGAAATGCAGCTCCAATACATACGAGGACAAAAGCAATTCTATCTTCAAAGGACCAAGTTTTCATGCTTCAATTAAGATCGACGTTGACACATAACTTCATAAAGCACCATACCTGTTGCCACTGAAACATTAAAGGAAGAAATAGAACCTACCATAGGCAATTTTACCGAATCATCGCATCGTTTTATGTATTCATGAGAAACACCATTCTCTTCACTCCCCATAATAATCGCCAAAGGCCCTGTAAGATCTTTATCGCGCGCCATTCCATCAGCTTTCTCAGAACATGCAACTATTCTCACACCACATGTTTTTAAATAGTCAATTGTTTCCTTCAAATTATCCTCACGACAAACCGGCAAATGATGCAAAGCACCCGCACTTGTTTTTACGGCGTCACTATTAATTAAAGCAGATCCTCTTGAGGGTATAATTATCGCGTTAACACCGGAGCACTCTGCAGACCTTGCAATAGCGCCTAAATTCCTGGTATCTGTAATCCGATCAAGAATCAACAACAAAGGCGTTTTACCCGATTCAAAAATGCCTGGCAAAACATCTTCTGTTTTATAATAAGTAACTGTAGATAAATAAGCAATGACTCCTTGATGATTACTTCTTGTTAATCGATTTAATTTTTCTGAAGGAACCGATTGAAATTGCAAACCGGCATCTTCAATCGCAGTTTTTAATTCGCGAGCCAATGGGTTATTTAATCCATGCTGAATAAAAATTCGTTCGAATTCTTTTCCTCCATGAATGGCTTCTAAAACAGCGCGTGTTCCGTAAATTAATGTTAAATCACTTTCCTCTTTAAACATCTTCTAATTAATTTTCATTTACAATTCTTCCCATTCGCCACTGGTCCACCGCAAGATACCATATATTCTCATAAACCGGTTGACGAATCAATGCATAATCATTCTCGGTAAATGGATTATTCATTTTCCGAAAGATGAAAAGCACATCCGGAAATCCATTCAATCCGGAGTAAGTCCACTGTTCGGTTTCATCATCACGATAAATAGAGATGGGTTGGCCGAATATCAAATATATCATTCCTCTATCTGTTTTCCATCCTTCCATGTAAGAAGTAAAAGAATTATTTGCGTCTTGAACTCGATTATAATATTCACGAATTAGCATGCGAGCACGATCGGGCGACCCTCCAACATCCAACCAAAAATTATCTAATTCCGCCTTTTTATCTTGAGCCTTCATCAAATGCAAATACTCTTTTCGCGTTGTTAGGTATCGAGTGGCTTCAATTAAATGTTCTGCTTTTGTTACGCGGGGGAAATCTGAATCAAAACTAAATATTGTAAATCCGCTCGATAAATTTGTGTCGGGTTGCAGGTAATAAATACCTTGCCTATTTAAATAAATACTATCCCAATCACTTTCATACAAAAGAAATAAACTATCCGACTCCATTCTAAATTTCTCATCCTCTATTATTCGGAAAGGCAATGTGGCCAGAGGAAAATCTCTAAAATAACATCTCACCCATAAATTTTTCATTCCGGGAAAGTAATTATCAATCGAGATGACACTTGAGCTAGGAACTGAATTAGAATAATAAATATTTCCCAGTTCATTTTTCAATAAAATATTTTGTGATGAAAATTTTGAAGCAGGTTTAACAACAACGCTTCGAATTGATTCTGATCCGCGGTGAATATCTCGAAAAATCAATCGCACAATAGCTCCTCTTTTAACTACAGCAGGAAGTAAAATACTTCCTTGTATAGTTTTTTGAGCGGGCTCTGCATTAAATTCAAAAATGTATGAGCCTGTATCAGATGGTACTGCCGATTTATAAGTTTCAAAAATCGAATAGTTCACTTTCAATTTGCATGAAAAAACGTTAGCACTATTCATGAACAATAAATCCTTTCTATCTGAAGAGAACAAAATGAAAGTAGAATCTTCATTGGAGCTAAACACTATTGATTGCGGAGAAAATACCTCCTTTTGGGGAAAATACTGAGTGGCCAAATTATCATTACTCAATTTTGAACCGGCCTTACATCCGAATAAGAACAACAACATCACCAATAAGCCATTCCATTTACCTACCAAAGATTTAGTTGATAAATTAAAATATATGCAAATTGCTTCCAACATACCAGATTTATAAATTAGCATTTAAGCTTAAACTGTTCTCGTCTTCGTCCTCGATATCTTCTGTACGATCAATTAGTTTTTGGTTTACTTGTTTAGATGTTTTAACTCCCAACTTCTTCAAATTCTCGACTCTGGAAATCAAATTCCCTCTGCCCAAATGCAATTTGTTCATGGTATTCTCGTAAGCACCTTGCGCATCGTTCATTTTCTTTCCTACGTTAATCATATCATCAACAAGTGAAGCAAATTTATCATAAAGATCACCTGACTGACGAGCGATTTCAACAGCATTTTTATTTTGATACTCGAGTCGCCATATACTCGCAATAGTTCGCAAAGTCGCTAGTAGCGTTGAAGTGGTAACTAGAACAATATTTTTTTCAAAAGCTTCATTGAAAATTTCGTTGTCACTTTCAATAGCCAATGCAAAAGCAGGTTCAATCGGAATAAAAAGCAACACGAAATCCAAGGTATTGATTCCGTGTAAGGATTGATAATTTTTTGCACTTAAATCTTTTATGTGTTTTCGAACTGAAGCCAGATGTTCTTTAAGCGCCAAAGCTTTTAGCATTTCATCTTCTTCGCTGCAGAAACGCTCATAGGCAATAAGGGAAACTTTAGCATCGACAACAATACTTCTTCCCTCCGGCAAACTAATAATCACATCCGGTTGAAAACGTTTGCCATCTTCTGCAAGAAGACTAGTTTGTACAAAGTATTCCCTACCCTTTACTAATCCTGATCGTTCTAAAATTTTCTCTAATATCATCTCTCCCCAATTCCCTTGAGTTTTTGCTTGACCTTTCAAAGCACTCACTAAATTTCGAGCTTCATCACCTATTGATTTATTTAAACTCTGCAACTGACCCAACTGCTCTTTCAGGGATTGGTTTTCTTTTATACGTTCTTCATGGGTCAATCGAACCTGCGTCTCAAACTTTTCAATTTTATCTTTAAGCGGATTCAAAATGTCATCCAACTTCACTTTATGATCTTCTTGAATTTTTTGAGAATTCTTCAGAACAATATCTGCTGCGATGGCACTAAACTGTTCTTTCATTTGAACTCTAATATTTTCCAACTCATTCTTGTGTTCCGTAAGCCTTTGCTCCAAAGCAGAAGTTTGCGTTTCGGATTTAACTCTCAACGCATTTGTTTCGCTCAATTCAATTTGCAAAACCCTAGCATGATCTTCTGCTTTTAAAACAGATCT
>Ga0105048_10001437_pt1 | contig 38812 bp, 25 predicted proteins | sample MAT05_FD_78382 | JGI IMG/M metagenome (GOLD analysis project Ga0105048, IMG submission 78382) | Freshwater microbial communities from Lake Fryxell liftoff mats and glacier meltwater in Antarctica - MAT-05 | ecosystem: Environmental > Aquatic > Freshwater > Ice > Liftoff microbial mat | place... | reverse complement strand
TGCTGGTGTTCTCTTGAGTCTAGGTGCCGTCACTACCGCGTGTGGCGATGGTGAAGCGGACGTGGGGGGCGGAGGGCAAGGCGGCGAGGGCACCGGCGGCTCGGGCACCGGCGGCTCGGGCACCGGCGGCTCGGGCACCGGCGGCTCGGGCACCGGCGGCGGCGGTCCGCTCGAATGCCCCGGCGAGCAGGTGCTCTGCAGCGCCGAGTGCGTCACGCTCGCTAACAATCGAGATCACTGTGGCGCCTGCGATACGGCGTGCGGCACTGGCGAATTGTGCGTCGCGGGTGGCTGCGAGGACTCGTGCACTGGTGCTCTTCTCGCCTGCGGGCTGAGCTGCATCGACCCCAAAACTGATCCCGACTACTGCGGCGCCACGAACTGCGGCGCAACAACCGGCGTGGGTGTCGCGTGCGCCTCAGACGAGACCTGCGATCAGGGCGTGTGCAACGAGATCCCGAGCGCATGGCACCCGGGCGCGCGCGTCGACGACGCGACTTCCTCGATCGACGAAGAGCAGGCCATCGCCACCGATTCGGCTGGCAACGCCATCGTGGTCTATCGCCAGCTCATCGACTCGACGAACATCCAGACAGGCCGTACTTTCGCTCGATTCTACGACGTCGCGACGTCGTCGTGGTTACCTGCGGTGCAGCTCGACCAAGGCAGCCTCCGCGTACGCAATCCGCAGGTCGCCATGAGCGCCGATGGCGACGCCATCGCCATCTGGATCTCGGGTCCCATCACGGGCGCTGCTTCTGTGCAGGCCGCGTTCTTCAATGGCCAAACCCGAACCTGGAGCGCAACCCAGCGCCTCGATGACCAGAATACCGTCGCATCCAATCCCTCTGTGGCGCTCGACGCCGACGGGGACGGCTTTGTCGCGTGGAGTCAGGACCTCGAGGGCGGCGGTGATCGGCCCCGTATCATCGTCAGCTCCTGGAACGGCTCTGCATTCTCAACGGCTACCCCGCTTCCGGCGATCGGAGACAGCCAGGCTTACTTCCCGCGCGTCGCCATCAACGACGCCGGCCTGGCCGGCCTTGCGTGGGAGGAGTTCGACATCGACGGTGGTTCATTGGGCGTTTATGCGCCTATGGCAAGCGTCTACGACGGAAACGCTTGGAGCGCACCGGTCGACTTGCGCACCGAAGACGACGTGCTTCTAGAGGCGTACGGCCGGTACCCCGACGTCGGCATCGACGACGCCGGCAACGTGACAGTCGTCTACGCGCGCGACATCTACCTTGCCGACGTCTCCATCTTCGCCTCTGTGTACACGGCGACGGGCACGCCGGGCTGGGCTCCCGCAGCAGCGGCGGAGAGCGTGTCGGTCCCGGCCACCGATCCGCGCCTCGTCGTCGATCGCGCGGGTCTTGCGACTCTCGTGTTCCAGGTCGCGGCCTACGATGGCAGCGGCGAACTCGAGAGCTACGCAGACATCTACGGCGGTCGCCGCGTCACTGGCTCGTGGAGCACATCGGCGGTCGTCAGCGACGTATCGCCAGGCCAGCGAGCCACCCCGCAGGTCAGTGCGGACGAGAACGGAGCGGCCGTCGCCTTCTGGCTGAACACGATTGACGCGACATTCAAGGTCATGACCAGCCGCTACATCGGTACGGCTTGGGGCACGCCCGTGGTGTTGAACGCTGGCGTCGTCAATGCTGGCGCGGCGTTCTCGCCGAGCCTCGCCATCTCGCCAAGTGGCGACGGTTTTGCTTCCTGGGTCCAAGCACTGCCGGGGGTGCAGACGCTCTACGTCAGTAAATTCGACTGACAATCTGCGCGCAAAAGGCCTGCCCTCGGGCAGGCCTTTTGCCGGCGCCTCGCCGGAGCTACGATCCAATGGTGAAATCCGAAAGCGACCAGAAACTGGCAAGGGCACCCGAACTCGAACGTCGTCAGCTGCTCAAGAAGCTGGTTTGGGTCGCCCCCGCCATCGTGGCGACGGCGAGTGTGAAGGCACGTGCAGCTTTGGTCACGTGCACGCCGACGACCTGCTTGCCGCGGACCAATCCGTGTCGCCCGACGCGCTGACGCCGAAGCAAGCCGTGGCTCGGAGTCCTCGGGAGGAAGTTGCAGTGCAATCCCAGCTGCTGCCGGGTGGATGGTTCGTGGAGCAGCGGGCCGGCGCGATGCGCGCCGTTCAGCTCGAAAGCGGCTTCACCGTCGAACTCGATGGCGACCCTCATGCTTGGAGTTCAGCCAGTGGAGCGTTTGCTCTGCGTGCAGCTGGAGGTCCACTCGCAGATTTGGGTCAAGCGATGTCGGAAGCGCCGAGCGCGCGCCCGACGCTTGGCAACCTGCTCGGTCACGCTGGCTGGGGCATGCTTTTTCTCGAGCTCACCGGGCGTTGCAACGAGCGCTGCCTGCACTGCTACGCCAGCTCTTCGCCGGACGTCGAAACCGAGCTGGAGCTGCCGCAAATCCTAGATATCTTGGCCGATGCGCGGTCTCTCGGCTTTCACACCGTGCAATTGACCGGTGGCGATCCGTTAATCAGTCGCCATTTGCGAGCGGCGGTACAAGCCGCGTTCGACCTCGGGTTTCCGACGCTAGAGGTCTACACCAACGGCCTAGCGTTCACGCGCTCGCTCGCGGAATTCTTCGCCGAGCGCCGGGTGCAAATGGCCTTTTCGCTCTACTCGCATCGCCCCGAAGTTCACGACGCGATCACCGCGACGTCGGCCAGCCATCGACGCACTTTGCGTGCGATTCGCTATGCCGTCGAAGCGGGCATCGAGGTGCGTGTCTCGGTGATCTTGCGCTCCGAGAACGCCAACGACACAGGCGCCGTGCGTAAGCTGGTCGAATCGTTGGGCGTTCGACCCGATCAGGTGCGCGTCGATCGCGAGCGTCCCGTGGGCCGCGGGCACTGGGAGGAAAGTGCGCCGTTGCCCAACGACGAAATGAGCGGTGCACATGGGCAAGTGGAGAGCGAGAGTGCAGGCGCCAAGCTTTCGGTTTCGTACGACGGTCACGTCGTGCCATGCATTTTCGATCGGCGCGTCGTGTTCGGTTCGACGACGAACCGTAGGCTGGCGGCGATCTTGGACGCCGAGTTGCGGGTGAAAGCCTCCTCCGGCTCGGCTGTGAGCCTGCCCGTGCTCGGCGAACCCTTGGCTTGCGGTGATTGCAGAACGAGGCATGCCATCCTATCCCAGCTCGAGTGGAGCACGACGTGACGGCCAGCGACCCCAGTGGCAATTCGGAGACGGCCCTCGTCGAAACGGCTGTCCCACGCCGCCTGTGGGTCGTGTCGCACGAGCTGCCGGACAACGGTCAAACGGTGGTGTTCGACGAGAGCCGTTCGGAGTTGCTCATGCTCAACGGCACGGGCGGCGCCGTCTGGGAATCGATCGACGGAAAGCGTGATGTCGCAGCCATCGTGGATTTTCTCGCGGAACGGCTCGAACAGGCACCCTCTCGCCAAGAGCTGATCGAGACCACTCGGGCGTTTTTGCTCAGCATGGCAGCGCGCGGCGCGCTGGAGTTTTGAGCACTTGCGGTCGGGCAAGGATCGTCGCGTGCAGCTTCGCGTTGCGGGACTTTCGGTGGCAGTCGAGTCCGCGCACCCGACGATGGGTCGTGCGCTGCTCGCCGCCTGGGAGCCGGCCGTCGTGGCCGAAGAAGGGCCCGTCGATCGCCACTACCGCATCGCTGCCGACGCCCAGGTCTTCCTTGACGGCATTGCGCAGTTCGGAGACGAGCCTCTTTCGCACCGCGTCGCGCACATCGAACTGAATTTGCTCAATTGGGTGGTCGCACGGCACCGGGGCTGGGCGCTCTTGCACGCCGGGGCTGTGCTCTTCGAGGGCGATCTGTGGATCTTCGTCGGCGACTCGGGGGCCGGTAAGAGCAGTTTCACCCGCGCCGCGCTCAAACGCGGCGGCCAATACATCAGCGACGACGCGGTATTCGTTCGAGGCGCCGAGGTGCACGGGGTCGCGCGCAGCGTGCAGTTCGATCCTCGCCCCAACGGTGACCGCGACGTCCCGGATTATTTGCGTGACTGCGATCTCGACTCCTACGAAGTCCCCAGCGAGAGTGGGGTGACTTGCGCCGTGCCGCTTTGGCGCGCGGGCTACTCGACACTGGGAACGCTGCGCGCGCCATCAGGTCGCGTAGTCGTCGCCGAGATCCGCCAAGCCGAGTCCTTGCGTATCGATCGGCAGGATGCGCTGGGTCGACTCTGCGCACTACGTGCGGCAGCCTTGGCCAGCGGAGCCGAGTACGACGGCTCGCTCGGGCACGGCGCGGCTTTCTCGGTTGCTTGGGCGCAGCCGGAGGAGGCCTTCGCAGGCCTCGTCGCCGAACTCGCTCGGCTCAGGGAAGCTTGAGATCGGCGATCAAGGGCAAGTGGTCGGAAGCGACACGCGCGAACTTGCCGCGCCCCGCCGCGCCCGATTTTTCGACGCCCTCGCCGCGGACGAAGATGCCGTCGAGTGGTCGCAACGGCATGTAGGCGGGGAAGGTGTTGACGCGTTTTCCGGCGCGTGTGAAGCCAGCGGGCTCCAGGTAGCGCGGACCGAGGGAGCCCCAGAGGTCATTGAGATCGCCGGCCACGATGATGGGCGTCGTCTGGTGGACGCCGCGAAAGGGCTCGCAGGAGAGAAAACGTTCGAGCTGAGCTCCTCTTTCGCTACCGGCCAAGCCGAGGTGCAGGTTGCTCACGACGATCGTGCGCTGCTGATTTTCTTCGCGCAGCACCGCACGCGCGAGCAGTGCGCCGCGCTTCTTGCGCCAATCGATGGTGAGATCTTGGTGATGCACGTCGTGCAGTGGAAAGCGCGACAAGATGGCGTTTCCATAGCCGCCGACCTTGAAGCGATGTTCTGGCCCGAACGCCGAATGTTCCATGCCCAGCGCCTCGCACAACTCGCTCACCTGATGAGCCTTGCGGGCTCCCGGCCAGCCGTCGGCGACTTCCTGCAGGAGACAGATGTCTGGCGAGAAATCGCGAATGTTCTCGATGATGCGCTCCAGGCGGTAAGCGCGGTCCACACCGCCGATGCCCTTGTGAATGTTCCAGCTGAGGATGCGGATCTGCATGGTGACGAGCGGCGAGCCGACAGCGCAGTGTAGGCACATTGGCCCGCCGCGCTACGCTGCCTGCTCGCTTTCGACGCGAGGTTTCGGGGTCGCCGCTCGCGAAATCAGGTGGTATACCGCCGGCCCCTGTGGCGCGTGGCCAGAGGCCAGCGCAGTCAGGGCCATTCTACCGAGCATCAGAAAGACGATCATGATCGACGACGTCATCCAGGAGCTGCAGACTTCCATCGAAAAGGCGCACGACGCCCTCAAGCGCGAGCTTTCGAAACTCCGAACCGGCCGTGCTCATCCAAGCATGCTCGATTCGATTCGCGTGGACTACTACGGAACGCCGACTCCCATCTCACAGATGGCGGCCGTCAACGTGCCCGAACCTCGTATGATCACCGTCAAGCCGTGGGAAAAGCCTTTGGTTCAAGCGATCGACAAGGCGCTGCGAGAAAGTAATTTGGGCCTCAACCCGCAGGTCGATGGTGATGTATTGCGCATTCCCGTCCCTCCTCTCAGCGAGGAGCGGCGCCGCGATTTGACCAAGATCGCTCGCAAGGCCGGCGAGGACTGCAAAGTGGCCGTGCGTAAAGCTCGCCACGACGCCATCGACATGCTGGGTGAAATCAAGACGTCGGGCGGAGCGAGTGAAGACCAGATCGATCGCGCGAAGAAGCGCGTCGAAGAAATCGTGAGCCAGGCGGGGCAGCTCGTCGATGCTGCCGTCCAGGGCAAAGAAAAGGAAATCATGACGGTGTGAAGCGCACGCCCCTAGCTTCTTGACAGGTCTTTTGTGGCGTGAAACCCTCACGCAAGCGATGGCGATGCAGAAATTTTCCCCGATCGACGAGGGGCAGGTGCGTTCGTGATGCGTGTCGTCGCCAGCGGGCTGACGGACGTCGGTCTGCAGCGCGAGCACAACGAAGACTGTTTCGCGGTAGTTCCTCAGCACGACCTGTTCGTCGTCGCCGATGGCATGGGCGGACATCAAGCTGGCGACGTCGCGAGCAAGCTGGCCATTTCCGCCATCACCGAGTTCTTCGAGACGATCGCCACCGAAGACGTGACCTGGCCGTTCCAGTTCGATCCGACTCTGTCCGAAGAGGAGAATCGGCTGGTGACAGGCGTACGGTTGGCCAATCGCCAGATCGTAGAACTCGGAAACCGCTCCGCCGAGCACCAGGGCATGGGGACCACTGTCGTTGCAACTTTGTTCAGCCCGCGCCGCGGCAAGATGTACATCGCCCATGTCGGCGACAGTCGCGCCTACCGGGTGCGGGGCGGTGCGATCGAGCAGATCACCCGCGACCACTCGCTCATCAACGACTACCTCGTCGCTCGGCCCAACATGACCGAGGAGGAGAAGAGCGAGCTGCCCAAGAACGTCATCACGCGTGCCCTCGGTATGCAGGAGCAAGTGGCTGTCGACGTCGGACAATTCGAGACCGCGAGAGGCGACCTGTTCTTGATCTGTTCCGACGGATTGAGCGGTATGGTCGAGGACAGCGAGCTTCTCGCGATCGCCAGCTCGACCGACGATTTGGCCGACGCTTGTCGTAAATTGGTGAACGCGGCCAACGAACACGGCGGCGAAGACAACGTGACCGTCGTTCTCGTTCGTGTCGAAGATCTTTCGCTGGACGAAATACGAGCCACGATCCCCGACGCCGACTAACGGCTTCAGTTTACGAAGTCGATCGTCGGTTGATGAAGAAAGGCTGCGTGATTCACGCGGCCTTTTCTTTCGCGCCTCAACCGTCGACTCAATTCAGGGAGCAGCCGTCGAGCACGAGCGTGCCCTGCGAATCGCAGCCCGCCTGGACCATGCTGTTCATGGTGACGTCGGGGCATTCGAATGTGAAAAAGGCTTGACCGGGGCTCACGTCTGGATTCCCGTCGCGTTTGGGAACGACCTTGAATGCACAGTTCTTGCCCGTGACGTTCTGCAGTTCGGCCGTGAAGAAACTCACGTCGCCGGTGCCTGTGCCGTCGGCGCCCAGAGTACCGCTGAGCTCGATGCTCGTGCTCTTGTTGCCCACTACCGAGGGCGATACGTTTTGGCCCGACAACTGCGCTCTGACGGTGAAGTCACCCTCGCCGCTCACCGTGCAGCTCACGTCGTAGGGCTTGCCATCCGGATCGGGACCTTCGGTGCCATCGACGACCGGCCCTCCCTTGCGGCTAGGGAATCCGCTCGGCGAGGGAAGGTCGGGTACACCAGTCGGACCATTTTCGGTCAATGGCTTCGTCGCGCCGATCCCACCCGTCGAGGGCGTCGAAGGACAGCTCCCGGAAATGGTGTAATGCGCCGCGACCTCGGCGACCGGAGGAGCGGGGCCGCTGCAGCCCAGAGAAGAAATGGCGCCGAACAGACCGATGAGAGCAACTCGTTGCATGAGGGCATGAAACTACCAAAACGGTGACGCTGTAAAGCCAACCCCGCGGGCCGCGCATGGAAAACCCCGCACGCACCGTTCGACGCGAAAGTTCCTATGCGCTCGCTCGCACGAAGTGGCCCAAGGGAGGGCCGCCGGCCTTGCGCGAACCGGTACGTGTGCGCTACATGCGCCCTCGATTGGGTCCGGAAACGGACCCAATTCGCTCTGCGGCGCCCGGCTGCGAGGCGTATGGTGGCTGTAGCTCAGCGGTAGAGCACTGGACTGTGGCTCCGGTGGTCGCGGGTTCGAACCCCGTCAGTCACCCCCTTTTCTGAAACCAGCCCAAGGGCTGCGAGCCCGAAACCAGCCCAAGGGCTGCGAGCCCTAGGCGTGAGCCCGGGACTCACCGCGCCTTTGCCGTGGCCAATCGCGGCACTTGATAGTTTTCGGTTTCGCGGAGCTAATGATAGCCTCACCACCAGGAGCTGCGCACTACGCGTAGGGTCCGGAAGGGGTCAATGCGCTGGAAGATCATTCTGGTCAATGGCGGCGTAGTCTTGGTGCTTTCGCTGCTCACATTCTTTTTGCTTCGGACGTCCCTGCAGGGAGTCGTAGCGAATCAAGGGGAACAGCGCCGCGAGCTCGCGCGCGTCCTGCAGGCTGCCGATGCTCAGCTTTCGCTCGATGCGCTCCGCGTCGAGCGCTGGCTCGATCGCCAAGCCACCACCACGACGGTCGTCGGCGTTTTCGCTGCCGGCACGGCCAGCGCGCGGAGCGAAGCCGCGACGAGTGAAGCCAATCGTTTGCGCGATCGGGCCGTGGCCGATGCGGAGTTCGCTAAAATGGCGCCGGCGCTCGTGTTGTTCGTCGATGTCGATGGCATGGGCTTGGGGCGCAACGGTTCGGAGTTGATGCGCGGCGACAAGGTGGGTGCCGTTTACCCAGAACTCGGGCACGCGATTGCAGCAGGGCAGACGGCCAGCGACCTCTGGGTAAACCCCGGTCGGCAGGAGCAGATGTTGGCCGCCTATGCGCCCGTGAAGAACGCGGAAGGCGTTACTGTCGGAGCTCTCGTGTTGGGTACGCCACTCAACGACGAGCGCCTCAAGCGCACGAGCGAGTTGACGAGCGGGCGCGCCCTGGCGCTCGTTGTCGGCCACGGCAACGCGCCGCTCGCCATGGCTGGTGGCGAGAGCGCCGGTTTCGCGGCGCAGCCCGTCATTCACAGCATCGAGGCCTCGCGCACTGGGAACCTTTCCTATGCGACGTCGCTCGTGGATGGCGAGATCTACGCAGCGGCTCCGCTCCACGGCTATTCGGCCGCCGCAGTGCTCGTCGGGTCAGTCCCTGCCTCGCGTGTTGCCAGCGTCGACAGCCTGCTCTGGCCCGTGTTCGCCATTGGTGGGCTCGGGTTGCTCTTGGTATGCGTTGGTGGGGCGATGTTGGGTAACTACATCTCTCGTCCAGTGGCGGAGATCGAGGAGGGGCTCTTGTTGATCATGAATGGCCAACAAGATCTGCGTTTCGATCTGGAGCACGACGAATTCGGTGGCCTGACCTCCCGCATCAACGCCCTGCTCAACACCTTGCTCGGCGTCTCCGAGGGTGAGCCGGCGCCCGAGAAGGAACCAGCGGAGAAATGAGTGGCTCAGGCAAGCACGCGAGTGCTTGCCTTGAGCCGAGGGAGCACTACCTTGCGGGCACTCCGCGAGGTAGCGGCAGTTTTTAGGGCGCACACATGGGTCTCTTCGATCTGTTCCGAAAAAAGGACGGGCTGTCGCCCGCTGAACGCGAGATCGCTCGCCTGCAAAGACTGACGGCTAGCAAGCTGTCGCAGGATCTCGATCGGACGGACGCGCTCGAGCGCTTGGCCGCGATGGGGACCCGGGATGCTGCACGAGTTCTGCTGCTGCGCTTCAACTGGAACCTCGACCCGTCGATCCGCGATCAAGAAGAGAAGGAGCTGGCGGTCGAAGGCATAGCCAAAGTCGGCGAGAAGGCGATTGGCGAAGTGCGCTCCTTCTGCGTCAAGGCCGGGAGCGTGACGTGGCCGCTCAAGGCTTTGCGACGCATGGTCAGTCCAGAGCGATTCGAGGAAGAAGTGGTCGGCCTGCTGGCTCAGTTCGACACCGATTACCAGCGCAATCCCGAGCCCAAGATTCAACTCTTGCAGACGCTCGAGGAGTTCCCGTCCGACACCGCTCGGCTCGCCGTCGAGCCGTTCCTTCAAGATTCTTCCGAGGCCGTGCGCTTCGCCGCCGTCACGACGGTCTTTCGCATCCAGAACGCCGCTTCGGTCGTGGCGCTTTTGGGAGCGTTGGAGACGGACGAGTCGCTGCGCGTCAAGAATCGAATAGCGCAAGGCTTGGTAGAGCGCGCCTGGGAAGTGCCGAGCGTCCAGACTGAGATTTGCTCGAAGGCCCTCCCTCTCGGGTTTTCGCTGAGCGGCGGCCGCGTCATCGGTCAGAGTCGCGCCTGAATCGCGACTGAGTCCGTCTTGGCGTGCGCCTGATCGAACGCAGGGGGCGCTTCTGGTCGGGTGCGGCGTAGGCTGATTTCGAGGCGCTCGCTTTGGGTCGCCTGGCTCGCCGCACGCCGAGTCGCTGGCCCTCCGCTCCCGGACAAAAAAAGAAAGCCTCCGTCAGGAGGCTTTCTTTCTGGCTCACCCGGGGGGCGAGCTCACTCGCTAATCTGGTGATCCATCGGCAGGTACATGTTGAAGCTCAGGGTCAGCATCTGATTGAACTTGAACTGCTGATCGGCGGAGTTGATGGCCCCGTCGGGAAAAGCGTCGTCCTTGCCACGACCAGCCACGTCGAAACCACCGGTATTCATGGCAAAGGGGACTGCGCGGTACTCAGCACCGACGGCCGTCCAACGGCTCAGGAAGAAGGTGAAGCCGAGGCCGAACGTCGGTGCGATGGCCACGCGATTAGCCATCGTGAAGTTACCCGGACAGCTGCCTGCGTTGCAGTCCGCTCGCTCGTTGACGCCCACGAAAGCAGGACCTGCGAACAAGTAAAGCTCCGAGTCGACGTACAAGTCACCGAACAGACCGAGCTTGCCGCGGAAGGGAACCGCGGTCAGCTGGGGGGCGGCCATCCAGTCGATGCTGGCGACCTGGTTGCGGAGGTCCGAACCCAGATTCACTTCGGTGAACTGGCAGCCCGCATCGGCCTCAGCCGATCCACAATTGCGAGTGGCATTCACCTTTTGCACTTCTTCGGTCAGCGACGTATTCACGTCGAGGCCGATGAGCGAGCTGGTGACGCTGCCCCACACGCCGACCGAGAGCCAGTCCGTGATGCCGTAGTTGATGCGAAGACCGGCCAGGAACTGGCGGCGATACTCGTCGAGCAACGTAGCGCTCAAGTTGGGCGAGAGTTCGAGGCGACCTTTGCGATAGAGGCGCAGCCCCTTTACGGCGGGAGCACCAGCCAACGGACCGGTGAGCTGAATCTCCTGTGCCTGAGCCGCCTGCTCGGTCGCGCCGACGAGCGCGAGCCCGCCGAGCAAAAGAGCCGCGACCCGGCTCGAGGTCTTGTTCTTCGAGAACATCGTCGTCTTCATCCTCTTCTGACCTAGTCCTTGGCTTTTCACTTCGCCCCTGCCTGTCCGGCCGTGTCGGCGCCCGCCTTCGGAAGTCGATAATCGAACGAGAAAGGAATGAAGACCGAAACGCCCAGGTTGGCCTGTACGTTGTTGGTGAGCGACGAGGCTCCGAGCCACGAGTTCTGGTTCGTGGGGTCGTTCTCGTCCACGATCGTATTTTCCAGCTCGTCGATGAAGATGTAGTCCCGCACTTCGAGGACAGCGGCGAACCAACGGTTGAAGAAGATCTTCAAACCAGCGCCGGCATTGAAGGACACTTTGGGGGCATACTGGAAGTTGCGGTTGTCGGGGTCGATGACCGGGATGGGGCGCGTGCTGATGGCGCCGATGCCGCCAACTACGTAAAGATCGTAGTGGAAGATGAAGTTCTGGAACCCAGCGAACTTGCCGCTGGCCGGAACGTACGTGAAGTTCGCCGAAGCGGCCCACTGGTACTCGGAGAGCGGCACGCCGACGCGTGCTGCGCGTCGGACCTGAGCGTTGAATGCCGAGTCGCTGTTGAACGGCTCGTAGTACTGACCGCTCAGGCCGACTGCCATTACCTCGGTGATCCAGTAGTTGAGGTTCAGCCCCGGACCGGGGTGGCCCACGAACTGATCGTTCAAGGTCAGACCCCAGAAGGGCTGCACCTCGAAGCGGCCGTCCTTGATGATGAAGCGCTGCTGCACCGCGAAGATTTTCTCCTTCAGCGGCTTGGCTGCCTCGGCCTTCATGTCGAGTGTCGGACAGGCGGCGGGGTCGATCTCGCAGATGTCTCCGAGACCTGCGCCTTCACCTTCTGTGGGTTCTTCGGCCGCGGCTTCGCCGTCGGCGCCCTGAGCGGCACCTTCTTCAGGCGCTGCCTCGGCTGCGGGAGCCTCCTTTGCTGCGGGGGCGGCCTTGGCTGCTTGCACTGGGGTCGGAATTGCCCAGAGTGCCGCGGCGGCAAGGAGCCCGATGGGAGTGTACTTCATCGATGCCTCGTATCTTCCGTTTTTTGGTTGCGTGGGAGGGGGGCTAGGTTGGACCTGAATTCAGGTCTCTCGTCCGGGAGGACCGACCTCTGTCGACGCAACCCCTTAAAAATATTCGACAATTTACGCGAGCCGAAATGCGGAGGCGACTATATCACGCAGAAAATCGCCCGATCAACAGCGATAAATTTCAGCTCAGGCGGCAATCTCGTCAGTGTCCCTGCCCAGGAGGGCTTCGACGAAGTCAATTGCCGAGAATTCGTGCAGATCTTCGGCTTTTTCCCCGAGCCCCACATATCGAACTGGCACCTGCAGGGCCCCACAAATTCCTAGGACGACCCCTCCACGGGCAGTTCCGTCCAGCTTGGTGAGGACCAGGCCAGTGAGGGGGAGGGCTTCCTTGAACTCCTTGGCCTGCGCCATCGCGTTTTGACCGTTGGTCGAATCGACCACGAGCAGAACTTCGTGCGGGGCGCCGTCGAGCGCCTTGGCGGCCGTCCGGGCGATCTTCGTCATCTCCTGCATCAAGTTCGTCTTGGTGTGGAGGCGACCTGCGGTGTCGGCCAAAAGTACGTCGACGCCTGCGGCGCGGGCGGCGGTGATCGCGTCGAACAAAACGGAGCTTGGATCAGCGTTGTCTTTTCCGGAGATCACTTCGCAGCCGGTGCGCTCACCCCAGGCCTTCAGCTGATCGACGGCTGCAGCGCGGAAGGTGTCGCCTGCCGCGAGCATCACCTTCTTCCCCTCGCCCGTGAGCTTCTTGGCCAGCTTCCCGATCGTCGTCGTCTTGCCGGCGCCGTTCACGCCCACGAACAGCACGACGGTCGGCTCACCGCGTGGGCGAATCGGTCCGGGTTCACCCGCTGCGGCCAAGATCCGCAGAGCCTCTTGACGCAGCGCGCCCCAGACTTGATCTTCGCGCTCGAGCTCGCCACGGGACAGCTGCTCCTGGATGCGGCCGATGATGGCTTCGGTCGTGGTGACACCCACGTCTGACGTCAAAAGCAGCTCTTCCAGCTCGCCCGCGATCTCGCTCGGGATTTCTTTGCGGCCGCTCAGCAGGTTGCGCAGCCGACCGAAGAAACCCTCCGAGTCTCGCGACTTGGCGAGGCCTTTGCGCAGGCTCTGCAGATCGACTTGACCGCGCACACGGCCCGGCTTGGGCGTGCGAACGGGCGGAGGGGGAGGGGAGGTGACGGAGGCTTCGCGTCCTGCTTCGGGCGAAGATATTTCTTCGACCTCGAGGGAAGAGTCGTCTGCAGCCGGAGCCACGTTGGGTTCGGGTGCGCGCTCACTAGAAGCGCGTGCGGCAGCGGGCGTGCGCGCAGCGGTGGGAGCCGCGCCCGAGGGAAGCGTCGTCGCGGGCGCGCGCTCACGCGAAGCGGCGGTTGCGTCGCTGTCCTGAGGCGCTTTCTTCCGCAGCGCGAAGAAGGCGACCACGGCGACCACGGCGACCAGCACGACGATGGTGAGAACGATCGACATGGCGTGTTCGGGAATCCTTCCTGGTTTCCCGCCGCGCGTGCCTAACAGGGCGACGAGCTTCGGGCGCGCGGACTATAGGAAGCGCGGGTCCGAGCCGTCAACGTCGGCGCTTCCACTTGGGAGCGATTCGAGATCGCGGATTTCTTGGTCGGTGGGTCGTTCGGGGCCGTAGGTCAGGCGCTCCACGTCCAGCGCCCAGCTGGCGCGCGCGTTCGAGCCCTGTTCGAGCAGGACTCGGCTCATCTCGCCTGGCGTCGGCGCTTTCTTCTGGAACCAGGGCGAGCCCGAGCTGCGCGCCCAGGCGAGTAGGGCGACGAGGCCCGCCCGGCGGCGCTCGGTGAGGCGCACCTCGAGTTCGGTCGAGGTAACCAGGGCGTCGAGCGCCATGTGCGCGACGCTTGCGGCTTCGAGCCTCAAGACCGATGCCGATCTTCGATCGGTGGAAAATCTGAATGCACCATCGGCATCGCTCGTGGTGGTTTCGAGTTCGCTGACACCCGTGGCCGTCGGCGCCACCAGACGGAGCTTCACTTGGGCGAGCGCCGAGCCCGTATGCGCATCGACGACGGTCCCGCGTATGGAGCCCCCTCTCCTCCGCACGGGCACGATGCCGGCCTCTCCAACCGGCACTACGGCAGCTCCGCCCGTCACTGAACTCGTGCGCGTCGTCTTACGCCAATACCAAACGAGCCAGCCGAGTAGGCCGACGAGTGCGATGGCTTGCAGCGCGGAGCGCAGACTGAACCAGCTCCGTGGCGGTAGGCTCAGCGGCAGCTCGGGCCCGGCCTGAAAGTGAGGTGACGCGGGTGCGTAGGCTAGGCGTACCGTACGCGCCGAGTCGTCGCTTCGAGCCTTCCATCGTAGCCGTGCCTCACCGTTTTCGACGTCGGCGCTGGCCAAGAAGTGACCGCTTGGGACGTCGCGCACCTCGACCAGACCGGAGGTGACGGCGTGCTCGTGTGAGCGCACCGAAACCGTGGCGCTCTCCCATTCGTCGTCTCGAGCCACTGCGACACGCTCGATGACGACCTGACCGCGCACGTCGACCGCCCATGGCATTGAACTGGACGCGCCGCCGGCTTGGGCGCCAGCGGCGATCCGACTTGCACGCAGGACGATTCGGCCGGGCGCGCCGAACGCAACGGTCGGAATCTCGAAGCGAGCGAGTTCGCTGTGCGTGATGGGGCGTTCGGCCAGGCGTTCGACCGAACCGTCGCGCACGGCTTCGACCAGGAGCGTCGAGGTGCTCTGGTGCTCGGTCGAGGACCACACTTCGACGACGAGCGGACTCGGGCTTTCCAGATCCACGAGTGTCGGGGCCTGAACGAAGCGCGGAACGTCGTCGTGGACTGGGCGAAGTCGCAGTTCGCCTCTGTAGGTTTCGTGGCTCTGCGCGCTCACTTCCACGTTCCACGTTCCTGGAAGTTCGCGGTCGAAATCTGCGCAGAATTCTCCCCGTCCGTCCGTACGGATCGAAGTGGCCCCCGCGTCTACACCACCATGCGGTCCGCAGCTTCGGAGCGGCAGACCGACTCGCACTTCGGCGTCCGGACACGCCGCGCCCAATTCGTCCGAAACCCGCCCTCGTACCCGCTTGCCTCGCTCCCTCTGTTCGACCGTGCCTTCGACGTTGAGTCCTCCGAGCACCGAGAGTGCCGAACGACTGGAGTCGTCCGCTCGTGCATCGAATGTCGGGCCCGCGGTCGAAACCAGGATGAGCAAGAGCGGTAGCCGAGAACCAAGCGTCACCCGTCGGACGGTATCACGAGGGCAGGGACGCTTGCGTGGCCTCTGGCTCGGCGTAGCGCTCGCGCTGTTGCTCGGAGTCGAACCGGTTTGGGCCGCCGACTCCGTCGCCGACAATGCGGGCCGACTTCGCGAAGCCAAAGACTTTCGTGTCCGGACGCAGGCCGCGCTTGCCCTGGGCGCTTCTGCGGATCCGCGAGCCGTGACCCCGCTCTGCACTGGACTCGACGATGAGAACCGCACCGTGCGCATCGCAGCGGCCAGCGGCCTCGGCAAGTTGCACCTAGGAGGCGAGAAGTGCCTGACCGAGCGTCTCGGCCGAGAGAAAGACGCGCTCGTCAAAACCTCGCTCCAGCGGGCGCTCGAACAACTGAACTCCGGCGGCGGCTCCGCCGAGCCTGTGATCGACAAGAAGACGCGCTTCTATTTGGCCATCGACAAGCTGGCTGGGCCCGCTGCCTGGGATGGGCCCTTACGGAGCGCACTGGTGCGAGCCGCCGGGACGGGCGTCGCATTCGCTCCGCGGGGCGAGACCCCCAGCCAAGGAGGGCGTGTCCTCGGACAGTTCGGCCAAGCGCGGGGGTTTTCGTTGGCCTTCAAGGTCGGCGCAGCCGAGTACGAGGGCGATCAGCTGGGTCTCAAGCTCTCGGTCGTGATCCTGAGCTATCCGGGTAAGGCGATTTTGGGCAGCTTCTCGCAGAAAGCTGCGATGGGGGGGGTGCATGCACCGGCGCCGGAGGCCGAGCAGGAGTTGCTGGTCGATCTCGCGGGTTCGGCGTTGAAGAAGTTTCTGACACTGGCGCCGACTCTGGACGAGTGAAGGTCGCCAAATTTGCTGGTTCGGCCGCGGGGGCACTACCCTTCGGCAAGCTCCGGGGCAGTTTCGAGGGGTGAGAGAAGAAAAATGGGAGAAGCAGCTACGATTCAGCCAAGCCCTGGACGCCACCAGCGTCGACTCAGAAACCTCCTTTTGGACCCTGGGTTTCAGCTCAAGTACACGGGCTATTTGGTCACCATTACGCTGCTGCTCAGCGTCTCGCTCGGCGTCATCCTGTTTCGCACCAGCACCGAAGTCATCGTTCAGAGCGAGCAGAACGTCGAACAAGGTGCGCGCATCGTCACCTTGGGCCGCGAGGTCGTGGACGAATCGCGCAAGGTGAGCGCCGTCGTGCGCATGAACATCATCAAAGATCCGGTCTACCAAGACAATCCCGATCTACTCGACGCCTTCAACGGTGACGCCGACATCCAGGACAAGCGCCTCGAAAGCCAGCGCCAGGAACTCGAAGATCAGAGTCGCTCACTCGTCGTCCAAGCAGAGGCGCTCCGGCGCTTCCAGCGTGGCCTGTTGTGGACGCTGGTAGGAGTTTTGACGTTCTTGGTCGTGGCGATTGGGCTGGCAGGCATCGTCGTCACTCACAAGGTGGCGGGCCCGATCTTCAAGATGCGTAGGCACCTGGACGATGTGGCGGCGGGCAATCTCACCGTACCGCGCGGGCTGCGCAAAGGTGACGAATTGGTCGACTTCTTCGCAGCTTTTCAGAACATGGTCGTCTCGTTGCGCACCACCCGTGAAAGTCAGATCGCAGATCTGGATGCAGCTCTAGGCGAGCTTTCGGGCGACGTCTCGTCCGACCATTTGCGCGGCATCGAGCGCATTCGCGACGGCCTCCGCGCCGGTCTCGACTGACTGAACAGGCATTCGAATCGAGCGGCTGCCGTCGTTTTCAGAACGCAGCGCGCACGTATTCGAGCGTCGGACCCGAAGGACCGTAGACGACGCTGGCCGCGTCGAAGCGCAGGCGATCGACACTCGGGTCGTCTCTGAATTTGCGGTTCCACAGACGCTCGCCGGCTCGCCGCGTGCGCAGGCGCTTGAGGGGATCGAGGCTCGAAAAAGCGGTCGTGAAGGCTTCCGGTGAGCGCGACCTGACCTCGACGACGACCACGACGCGACCGTCGCGCGCGACGATGTCGAGTTCGAGGCGTCCGAGTCGGACGTTTCTGCCCAAAATTTCCCAGCCTTGGGCGGCGAGCGCGTTGGCCACCAGCTCCTCGGCGGCTCGACCTGGCAGCTGGTCCGTCGTCATCGGTCGCGCCTGCTCATGAGTCGCGAACGTACAAAGCAGAAGAGCCGAGCGCCATGCGCCCGGCTCTTCTGCGACTTCGTTCCCGAAGTCGCTTGGCTCTCTACCTTCGCGAGGCGAGATGGTTGCTTACCTGGCGAGGAACGCCTGTGCTTCGGCGTCGCTGAGAATCGCGTCGTTGGGCGGGTTCACGCCGATCGGCTTGCCAGCCACATCGATGACCGAACCGCAGTTGCCCGAGTTTGAGTCGCAACCGGTGGCCGGAGGCTTGGTCTTCTCGTAGGCCGTGCCATCTTTGATGCAGTACGAGCCAGCCAGCTGACCCTTGCCCAAGCCGAGGTCGTCGACGAGCTCGCTGCAGACGAAACCGCCGGGGCAGTCGCAATAGCGAGCGCCTTCAGGACCGTCGCAGCGGCACGAGCAGTACACGGCGTCGTCGGCCGAACGCTCTTCGTACTGAGCTTCTACGGGGGCTTTGACGCGGTCTTCCATCTCGGAACCGTCTCGGTCGGGGACGCGACAGCTCTTCTGGTGCTCGGGTGTACCGGGCGAGCAAGCGTCTTGTGCGCCGGCAGCCGTGCACGTTGCCGCTGTCTCCTCGGTCTGGCCGTAAGGGCAGGACACGCGGCCACGAAAGTGATTCACCAGGCAGACGCGGGTGAGGCACTGGAACGAACGGCTCTCGACGTTCACTTCCTGCTCGGAAAAGCCGCTGAACGTGGTGCTGTACTCGTCTTCGGGGACGCAGGGATCGCCCACGCCGCTTCCGCCACAATTAGAACCGATGAAGGAGGCGCCAACCGCCATCGCCAGCAATAGGTAGATTCGCATTCGTATTCCTCGAAAGTCAGGCTCGGTGAAGTCAACGCCTGGCGGAAACATGACTGATTCCGTTGCTAGCGGCCAGCCGACCGAGCAGAGTCAGCGTAAGCTACCGGAGCCGAGTCCGGGGCGTCAATGCAAATGAACCCCACGAAAATGCTCGTATTCTGGCTCAAACTGAAACTTCTGTCTTGTCTGGATCGCCCGAAGCGCCGCACGAGCGCTCCTGCCCGGGTTTGAGCTGAATCGCAATCATGCTAGGCGTGCGATCCAGTTGCATTGAAACGTTCGGTGTCCCCGCCCGGGGGTCTCCCAGCTTGACATTGGTTTCAACCCCCCTTTAACATCGCGGCCCACAACTACCCGCATGTGCCTGTAGTTATTAGATTTTTTGAGCCTGGATTGTTTCAGCCAGATCGGAACGATAGCCCCTTTGGAGCTATCGCCCGCCTGCATGTTTTGGTTCTTGGCCAAGAGCCGGGTTGCCCGGTTCGACGTCTTTTTTCCCCAAGTCACCCCCACGAGGACACATGTTTCGTAAGCGCATTGCTGCAGCTGGCGTACTCTTCGCCGCAACGCTCGCTGCTGGAGCCCTGATTGCTCCTTCTGCTTCTGCTCAGGTGATCGATCTGGACGACGAGGATGACGCTCCCGCCTCCGGAAAGAAGAAGCCCGCTGCAGCCGCTGGTGCCGGCGGGGTCATCGACCTCGACGAGGATGGTGGCGGGGGCGGCGTTGCTGCCGTGGCCGGCGATCCGACCGAGGGCATGGCTCGCGCCAAGAAGGCCTTCGACGAAAAGCGTTGGGCCCAGGCCGCTCAGGGCATGTACGACGTGGTCTCGGGTACCACGGGCGACGATCCTGGCAACAAGCAGCTCGCCGAGTTCTACCTCGCGCAGTCTCTTTACTACCTGAAGTTCTTCCAGGGCAGCTTCGACGGCTTCGCCAAGATCGCAGGCAATCCGCAGCACCTGAAGTTCAACGAGACGCTGCTCTGGATCGCCAAGCTTTCGATCGAGATGCCTCCGGCTGCCGACTTCATCTCTCACGTCGGCAAGTTCTCCGAGGAGACGCTGTCGCGTTTCGACAACGCCACCCAGAAGGAAGTCTTCTGGAAGCTGAACTACTTCCTCGGTCGCTACAAGTACAAAGAAGGCGCCTACGAAGACGCCATCAAGTTCTTTCAGCGTGTGGACAGCCGGGCCGACGATTACGTCAACGCTCAGTTCTTCACCGGCGTGAGTTACATCCGGCTCAAGAAGGCAGTTGCCGCCGTCAAGTCGTTCCAGCGCGTCGTTACGGCCGTGGACGAAGGCGCCAAGGTCGAAGATGCAGGTCGCATGCGCGATCTGGCTCGCCTGTCGATGGCGCGCACCATGTACAGCGCCTCCATTCAGCTCGATCCCGAGACCAACGTACCCGAAGTCAAGGGCGACCACCTCAGCGCCGCGGTCAAGTACTGGAACGAAGTGAACGAGAGCAGCGAGTACTGGCTCGACGCGCACTTCGAAGAAGCTTGGGCCTACTACATGGCCGGCCAGTACACGCGTGCACTCGGCAACATCCACACGCTCAAGTCGCCGTACTTCCCTACGGCCTTCTACCCCGAAGCCGACATCCTCAAGGCCATCGTGTTCTTCTTCAACTGTGACTACGAGTCAGCCACCACGGTGGTCGCTCGCTTCACGACGAAGACGCAGCCGCTCAAGGACAAGCTCGAAGCGATTCTGAAGAAATACCAGGGCGACAGCCAGTCCGAGGCTTTCTTCAAGCTGCTGGTCCAGGTCCAAGAGGGCGAGGCCAACTTGGACCCCGAGGTCGAGCCGCTCGTCCGCGCCGCGCTCGGCGATCGTCAGCTGCTCCAGCACATCAAGTACGTCGAGTTCCTCGAGGCCGAAGAGAAGCACCACAAGGAAGCTCCCGCCGAGTTCCGCTCCTCATCGGTCGGTTCGTACGTCGAGGGTGAGATCAAGGAAGCTCGCGCAGTCGCAGTCAAGCAGGCCGGCGCGCTCGCCATGCAGCGATACCAGCGATACGTCGACGAAATGGGTGAGCATCTGCGCAACGGCGACAAGATCCTCATCGATATCACGGCTGCACAGCGCAACTTGCTCGATCAAGCAATCAAAGAGGGTCAGGTCTCGGCCGTCGACGCTCAGACGTTCGGCGTCGTGAATCCAGACGACGAGCATTTCAGGTGGCCGTTCGACGGCGAGTACTGGCGCGATGAGCTCGGCTTCTATCGTCAGGAAGTCAAGTCGGCCTGCGGAAGGTAATGAGGGGTTATGCACGTCAAGTTTGCAGCATCTTTGGTAGCCGTTCTTGGCCTTTCGCTCACCGGTCCGGCCTTCGCCGCCGAAACCGGCAAGCTGAGCGCCGAGTGTATTTCGCCTGACGCCTACAAGGCGATCGAGGCGTGTCCTTCCGGTGCGATTCAGTCGGAGGGTCACAAGCGTGCTGGCACGTCGTTTGGCAGCAAACCGCCGCCAGTCGAGCGCAAGAAGCAGGGGAACGCCAAGCCGGGCGACCTCGACGCACTGAAGGAGTTCGCTCAGCGCGACACTCGCCAGGGCAAGATGAAGGCCCGCGCTCGCGCGTTGCTAATCACCGAAATCTCTGGCTTGGAGCGCCTGTACAAGCAGACGCCCAAGGGGTCAGCCGACCGCCCGCAACTGACACTGCGTCTGGCCGAGGCCTACGCGGAGCTCGAGCAGGCAGCCGTCCGTGACAAGATCACGAATGACATCGCCGTTCAGGACGCCGTCGCCAAGAAGAAGGACGCAACCAAACTTCGCCAGGAGATCACCAAGGCGAAGAAGATGGAAGACACCGCTCGCAAGAGCGCCATCGCTTACTACAAGAAGATGTCAGCGGAGTTCCCCACCTACTCCAAGCTCGACGAGGTCCTCTACTACCTTGCCTACGAGTACGAGCAGGCAGGCGATCTGCAGAACGCTCGCAAGACCTACTTCGAACTGATCGAGAAGGCCCCCAAGTCGGCCTACGTCCCCAACGCCTACTTGGCATTCGGCGAGTTGTTCTTCCAGGAAGCCAGCGCCGATCCCTCGAAATGGCCCTTGGCCGAGGCCGCGTACATGGAGGTGCTCAAGAGCCCTCCGCCCAAGAACAAGCTCTACGGCTATGCCCGTTACAAGCTCGCGTACGTGTACTGGAACCAGGGCATGTACAAAGAGGCCATGGAGCAGTTCAAAGAGGTGATCAAGTTCGGCACTACCTTCGCCGACCTCCCGAACGCTGGTCAGCTCGCCGCCTCCGCGCGACGCGACTTGATTCCTGTCTACGCTGCCAGCGAAAAGCCCCAGAAAGCTTACCAATACTTCAAGCCGCTCAGCGGTGACGCCGGCGGCGCTGACACCAAGACCATCGAAATGATGCGCGACCTCGGCTTCGCGTACATCGACACCGGGCACTATCCCGAAGGCATCGATCTCTACAAGGATCTGATGGCTCGCGATCGCGGCGAGATGTGGTGCGTCTACCAGTCCCAGATCACCAACGCCGTCCAGGCCGCCTACTCGGGCGACAAGGAAAAGATCGTTCGTGAGCTCGACGCTCAGGTGGTTGCTCGCAAAACCTTCCGTGAGATGAAGGTGCCAGCCGCCAACAAGCTCAAGTGCGACAACGACACCGCCGGTCTACTGGCAGAGACGGCCATGAGCTGGCATCTCGAGGCAGTCGGCACGGGTGGAGTACGCGGCACCGGCGACGAGAAGACGATGGATCTGGCCGCCAACATCTACAAGCGTGTGGCCGACAACTTCACTGCCGCGGATTTCGCCAAGTACGAATTCCCGCGCATCGTGAAGGAAGACTGGCCGACCATCTACAAGGTCAAGTACGCGATGGCGGACTTACTCTACTTCCGCAAGCGCTGGGAAGAGTGCGGTCCCGCATTCGACGCAGTTGTCGAGGAGAACCCCACGGGCCCCGACGCCGCAGAAGCCGCGTATGCTTCGGTACTCTGCTACCAGAAGATGTACGACCAGATGTACAAGGGCGACTCCGACCGCAAGGGCAAGGGTCTAGGTCCCAAGGGTGCATCCGAAACGGACCGTGCTTCGAGCAAGGGCGAGTGGGAGAAGTTCAAGCCCAAGGACTTCACTCCGGCCCAAAAGGGCATGGTTCAGGCTTTCAACCGCTACGTTTGCTACATCAAGCCCAAGGCTGGCGACAAGGAAGCCGAAGAGCAGTACGTCGAAGTGAAATACGCCCGCGCGCGCACCTACTTCGAAGCTCAGCACTGGGAAGAGGCAGCTCTCGGATTCCGGGACATCGCACTCAACTACCCCAAGCACGACTCGGGCATATTCGCGGCTCAGCTCTACCTCGAGGCCGTCAACGTCCTCGGTGCCAAGGCCGACCCGCCGCGTCCGACTTGCTTCGACGACATGTCCGCCGATGTGCCGAAGTTCCTCGAGAACTTCTGCAAGGGCGACTCGTTCGAAGAGAACAAGGAGCAGTGCGAACTCTTGACCCGCATCCAGTTCGACGTGAAGCGCCTCTCGGCGCAGAAGAAGGTCGAACTCGCGGACAAGCAGGCCGAAGCCGGCAACTACCGCGAGGCACTGGAGAACTACAAGTCGGGCGGCGACGCTTACTTGGGTCTCTGGAAGGGTTACTGCGAAGGCCCCATGTCGGAAGGCAAGGGCGGCAAGCAGTGCGAGACGGCTCACGAAATCGTCTACAACATGGCCCGCGCCTACCAGGCCGGTCGTCTCCTGGCCAAGTCGATCCAAGCTCGCATGATTCTGCTGAACCCGAAGTACGGGATGCAGAACACCGCGCTCGGGCAGAAGGCCGTTTACGAGATTGGCGGTAACTACCAAGCCATCGCCGTCTACGACAAGGCAGCCGACTTCTTCGAGAAGTACGCCGAAGACACCAAGTACAAGGGTGAGTTCGCCGATCAGGCCCTCTCCGATGCCGTGGTTCTTCGTCTGGGTCTCGGTCAAGAAGACAAGGGTCTGAGCGCTGCCAGCGCATTCCAGCGCAACTTCGGCACGCGCAAGCCGGTTCAGGCAGCCCAAATCGCCTTCGCCATCGCGGCGCACTACGGCGACAAGGGCGAGTGGGAAGACGTTCGCAGGGCTCTGACTGGTTCCTCGATGGGTCTCATCGATCGTGGGGCGGCCCTCGACGTGCGTCTCCGAGCTCACGCTCTGCTCGGTCGCGCTTACATCAACATGAAGACCAAGCCTTCCGCCGATGGCGAGTATCGCAAGGTCGTCGGATTGTGGGCCGATCCCGCCAAGGCAACCAAGACCATCGAAGATGGTGGCGGTGGCGCTCGTGAACTCGGTCGTGCCCTCGAGGCCGTCGGTGAGGCTCTCTTTCACTTCGCAAATCAGAAGAAGGAGAAGGTCGATGCCTTCAAGTTCCCCAAGTACAACGGTACGAAGGACAAGGACGGCATCACCAAGCACATCGGAACCAAGGTCAAGGACTGGTACACGAAGAAGAAGGGCATGATCGCGGAGGTCAGTCTCGAGTACAAAAAGGTCGTCGATCTCCAGCCAGTGCCGCCACCACGCTGGGTCATCGCTGCCGGTAGCAAGGTCGGCGAGATGTGGGGCACGTTCGTGGCCGACTTCCGCTCCGCTCCGATCCCGAAGGAATGGGAGAAAGACTACGAGATTCGTACGGCTTACTACGGATCGCTCGACGAGGCCTCGGAACCCTTCAAGGTTCAAGCCAAAGGCGCCTACCAGGTCTGCCTCGGTTATTCGGTGAAGTACCAGTATTTCGACTCCTACAGCCGAGAATGCGAAGAGTGGCTCGCTCAGAACTACAAGGCCGAGTTCCACTTGATCGATGAGTTTCGCGGCGCGCCCAACAAGGTCAACAACCCGCTCGACGAGCAGGCGTACCCGCTGCGCATCGGCGGCGAGCCCCTCGTGACCGCACCGACCATCACACCCGAAGAACAGCAGAAGAAGGACGCAGCAGCAGCCGACAAGAAGGCCGTTCCTGCAGCCAAGAAGTGAACTCGCCGAACGACGGGGAATCTACGATGAAGACAATCCAAAGTTTTGCAGCGCTCGGCCTGGTTCTTTCGGCGATCGCTTGTGGTGGAAATACCGCGAAACCCCTCTCGCCCGCTGACTCCAGCGGCAAGAAGGATCGAAGCGGCAACATGGTGGCCAAAAAGGCATCGGAGGGCTTCAACGCGGCCATCGACGCCTTCGTGGCTCAGGACAAGTCGGGCACTTGGACGGACGCGCTCTGCAAGCAGATTGCAGGTCAGTTCGACGCAGCGTCGGCCGAGCAGAAGTCTGCAGCCGGCGTTGATTTGCCCGAGGCCGCCTACAACTCGGGTCTCGCGTACCAGCGCTGTGGTGACGATGCGAACGCCAAGGCGAGTTTCGCCAAGGCGGTCAACATCGACAAGAACTTCCACCGCGCTCGCGCTCAGCTCGCGCTCTACAAGTTCAAGGAGTCGGGAAACCTCGACGCAGCGGTGGCCGATCTCGATCAGATCATCCGCGACGCGAAGTTCCAGAACGTAGAAGCTCTCGTCGGCTTGGCCGCACTGCAGATGCAGCGCGGCGGCAACGCGAGCGGCCCGGGGTGCAGCAATGACTTGGCCTGCGCTCAGCTGAACTTGCAGCGCGCTCTCGCCATCGACGACAGCTTCATGCCAGCCTTCAACCAGCTCGCTCTGTACTACATGGAGCAAGCCAAGGCGTCGGCCGACAAGGGCAAGGGCGGAAAGAAAGGCGGCCTGGCAGTTTCTGGCGTGAAGAAGGCCAAGGTCGACAAGCAGCGTCTCGATCTGGCAGCGCTCGTGGCTTCTCAGGCCACGAAAAAGAACCCGAATTACGCACCGATGTACAACACGAGCGGCCTCATCTTGGTCGAGCTCGAGAACTACAACGGGGCCGTTCAGGCCTTCGGCAAGGCTCGCCAGCTGAACCCCAAGTTCTTCGAGGCGCAGATGAACTACGCCGCAGTGAACCTGTCGTTCCGCGGTTTCGCTGAAGCCGAGAAAGCCTACCGAGAGGCTCTGAAGCTGCGCCCCAACACCTACGAAGCGCACCTCGGCTTGGCGCTGGCACTCCGTGGCCAGATCGAAGGCGAAGCCGCCGAAAGGATGTTGGCCGAAGCCCAGAAAGAACTCGACGCCGCCAAGGCGCTCGACGGTAAGCGCGCCGAGACCTACTACAACGAGGCCATCTTGGCCGAGGAGTACAAGGCCAAGCGCAGCGCCGAGCCAATCCCGGCTTTCGAGGCTGCCATCAAGCAGTACCAGGAGTTCATCGGCAAGGCCGGCTCCGACGCTGCTTTCGCCGACGCCGTGAAACGCGCCAAGGATCGCGTCCAGGACATCCAGGACACGATCACCTTCATGAAGGAAACGGCCGCCATGGATAAGGCTCAGAAGGAAGACATGGAGCGCATGAAGCAGGCGGAGGAGGACCAGAAGAAGGCCGACGCCGCAGCTGCAGCAGCCGCTCCCCCCGCAGCAGCCGGTGCTCCAGCAGCTCCCCCCGCCGCTCCACCCGCCAAGTGAACGGATCGGCCGCGAAGCGACCCAAGCGGCAAACTCGGGTGCTTCGCTGGAATCGGCAGTTGACGGACGGGCGGCTAGTTCGCTACAATTACACTGTAAACGCAAGAAGTTTGAAGTGAGGGTTCAATGACCAACCTCAAGAAAATCGGATTCGTGAGCGGCTCGACGCTCGTTTTCCTCGTCGCCATGACGGCCAACTCCTTTGCCCAGGGCGCCAAGGAATCCGCAAGCGACGACGGTTATGGCTACGAATTCGAAGACGATCCGCTTTCTGCTGGTGGGTTCGGGCCGAACGACTCGCGCATTCGGGTTCGTCGCGGCGCGCAGCGCTCGACCCTGATCAAGCCGCGAACCCAGTTCATCACCGAACTGTTGAAGTCCGTCGAGAACCTTTGATCGAGTTTGGTGTCCCACCATCGAGCCGCTGACCCGAGGTCGGGTCGCGGTCAGGCGCAGTTTAATTACCAGGCCGGCTCAGACCCGGAGTTTCCTAGCTAGATCATCATGGCAAAAGCGGTTCTCACATTCGCGCTCTACCGAGGAAACGACCTTCTGCGTCGTGAGACGGTCAGTCAGGACATCATCAAGGTCGGCAAGGACCCAAAGAGCCATCTGCAGCTCGACGACGAACTGGCTTCGCGCATGCACGCGGTCATCGAAGTCGGCGGCGAAGACGAGATCACGCTCATCGATCTAGGCAACGAGCCAGCCACCCAGGTGAACGGCGCTCCGGTGAACAAGGCGAAGCTCGCGCCTGGCGACCAGATCCTGATCGGCAACACCAAGATTATGCTGGAGCGCGTGGCTGCGGCTGGCGTCGTGGCGCAGCCGGCACCCGCAGCGGCTCCGGCGGCCTCCTCCAATCCTTTCGCAGCTGGCGCAGCTGCTGCAGCTGCACCTAACCCCTTCGCAGCTCAGTCGAATCCGTTCGCAGGATCGTCCAACCCGTTCGCCAGCCAGTCGAGCCCCTTCGGTGCTCCCGCAGCGAGCCCCTTCGGAGCTCCAGCAGCGCCGGCTCGTCGCGGCGGTCGCGTCGCTCACGATGCGGCTCCCGGTACGTACACTTACGAGTTGATGAAGAGCGGCCCGGCCGTCCCCAACGACGAAGTCGAACTCTCGCACGTTCCAGCGGTGGAGGTCTTGGTTTCTTGGGACACGAATGTCCTGCACGTCTCGCACCTCTCGCCGCCGCGCGACTTCTACATCGGTGAACCCAACCCGACCGACAAGAAGGACAAGACCGACTTCTTCATTCCCGAAGAGAAGCTGCCCGTGCGCAAGTTCCCGATTGTCGTCGGCGACGCCGGCAGCGTGTCGGTGGTCATCCCGCCAGGCGCACGCGGCAGCGTCGAGATTGCTGGTCAGCCCAAGATGACGCTCGACCAGGCTCGCGCTCACGCGCAGCCATCCGGCGCGCTTCCTGGTGCTCAGCAGCTCCAGCTGGCGACGGGCTCCAAGGCCCGCATCGAGCTGAACGGTTTCGTGTTCCAGGTGTCGGCGGTCAACGCTGGCAAGCCCATCAAGCACGGCCTCGGCGCCGGCATGGACTGGACGGCGGCCATGTACTTTGGCCTGTCGTTTGCAGCCTTCGGCGGCATCATCGCTTCGATGGCTTTCTTCGTGCCACCGCTCGGTCTGACCGACGAAGGTGACATCGACAAGGACCGCTTGCTGCTCATCCAGCAGTACCTGAACGCTGCAGCAGAGCGCGAGCAGGAAGACGAGCCCGAAGAAGTCGTGCCCGAAGACGCCACCAATACCGAGGGTGGTACTGGCAGCGCGGCCAAGCTCGAATCCGGCTCGATGGGCAAAGAGACGAGCAAGGACACGAACAAGCGCTACGCCGTCAAGGGCGAGAGCGCCGATCCGCACCTGGCGCGCCAAGCGGCCCTCCGCGAAGCTCGTGACTTCGGCATGATCGGTCTGCTCAACGCCGGCGCTGCGGGCGATCCCGACGCTCCCACCGCTCCCTGGGGACAGGCTACCTCGGCTGGTGCCGACGAAGTCAGCGCGCGCGGTAACATGTGGGGCGACACGATCGGTGACGCTTTCGGCGCGGGCGGCCTGGGCCTCTCGGGTATCGGCGAAGGCGGCGGTGGTCGCGGTGAAGGTATTGGCCTCGGCAACATCGGGACTCTTGGTCACGGCGCCGGCACGGGCACTGGCCAAGGTTTCGGCTCGGGCAACGGTCGCCTCGGTGGCTCCCACAAGACGACAGCTCCCAAGGTGCGCATGGGCGCCACCCAGGTGAACGGTCGCCTCCCAGCAGAAGTCATTCAGCGTATCGTGCGCCAGAATTTCGGCCGCTTCCGTATGTGCTACGAGCAAGGCCTCGCTCGCAACCCGAACCTCGAAGGACGCGTCGGCGTTCGCTTCGTCATCGGTCGCGACGGCTCGGTATCCAACGTTGGCAACGGCGGCTCGGACATTCCGGACAATGCGGTGGTGAGCTGCACGGTGGCTGCGTTCTACGGACTCAGCTTCCCTCAGCCCGAAGGTGGCATCGTTACGGTTACTTATCCGATCATCTTCAGCCCCGGCTGAGACGAGCGGTTCGAACGAACGGCACGTTTCGTATCTCTCACGAAACAGCAAGACGCGCGGCCTTCGGACTGCGCGTTTTCGCGTTGGGGAGCCTTTACTTCCCAGTGCGCGTCCGCCTATCCTCCGCCCGGAAGTGGGCGAATCCTGTGCGAAAGTGAGCCTCGAGATGTTCCTGAGTACGACCATGAAGCGCGCGATGTTCTCCCTGGGATTGGCCATGAGCCTGTCGACCGTCGGCTGCAGCCGCGATCACATCGAGGCCATCGAGTTGGCCAACGAGGGTGACAAGTCGATTGCCGTCAACGCCGACGGCGCAATCCAGAAGTACGAGCAGGCGCTCACGCTCAGCCCGACCTCCCACCTCATCGTCTGGAAGCTATCGAAGGCGTACGAGAAGAAGGAAGACTGGGACAAGATGGCGAGCACGCTCGCCAAGGCCGTCTCGCTCGCTCCCACGTTCGCCAACTACTGGGAGAAGCGTGGTTTCGCCCTGACCAAGCAGGCCGAAGCCGGTAACCCAGACGCCTGGGAGGAATCGAAAGAGCCTCTCAAGAAGTGTATCGAGACCGATCCGAACCGCGCCTGGTGTTACCAGCTGCTCGGCGAGGCCCAGTGGTGGACGGACGACATCCAGGGTGCGCTCCAGAGCTTCACGCAAGCGATCGAGCACGATCCCCGGGAGCCTTACTTTTACGTGACGTTGGCCGAACTCTACCAAGTCCTCCGCCTCTATGGCGAGGCGGGCGCGGTGCTCGAGCAGGGCACGAAGAACATCGAAGCGACCGAAGAGACGCGCGACCACGTCTACAACATGTATCTCCTGACTTTCAACGTCGCGCAGTTCGCAGGCGATCACGGCCGCATGTTGGCTGCCGTAGAGCGGGCTTACGAAATCGGCGGTGCTGCACATCCGGAAGCTCAGTTCCACCTGGGCAGTACCTACGCCACGATGGAGCCGCCCCAAAAAGAGAAGGCCAAGCGCCTGCTCGATTCCTTCTCGAAGAAGGCGTGCAAGAGCGAGGCAGGGAAGAAGTTCAAAGCCCAGTGCTCTCAGGCAAATGCCTTCCTTCAGCAACTCGGATCATGAACCGCTGCGTACCTGAACCACTGGTACCAGAGTTTTTGGAACGAAGAGTTTGAAGCCCAGCGAGCGGGACGCCTGGTTAGCCAGCGTCCCGCCCGTCATTTCGGTCCCAGAAAAGTAGTCGATAGTAGGAGAGTCAGCCACTTGTGGCCCTAGCGGCCCCCCTCTCAGATGAGCGAGAAGATGACGGATCCGGTGACCCGCCTCGAGGAATGCGCCAGCGTACATGATCACCAGCTTGTCCTCGCGGATCTCCAAGCGGCGCTCGATGTGGAGACGGAGAGCGACAAGCGCGCCTTGTTGCACCTGCGCATCGGCCATCTGTTGCGCTCTACGTTCCTCGAGGGCGTAGGCGCGCTCAAGCATTTTCAGGAGTCGTTCAAGCTCGATTCCGCGCGCCTCGACGCCCTGGGCGCAGCGCGAGAAGTATACCGCGAGGTGGGCCGCCTTCCGCTCGTCCAGAAGTTGCTCAAAATCGAAGTCGGCGCAGTCGAAGACCCCGAAGTCGCTGCAGCTCTGTACGTCGAACTCGGCGGCGTGCTCGTCGACTTGGGAGACGCGGAGAACGCATCGGTTGCTTACTCCGAAGCTCTCAAGCTGGGCGCACTGGTCGGCGCATTGCTCGAAGACGCTCAGGTCACGGCGACTACGTTCCAGACGCGCCTCGACGATCTGCTCGAAGAAGCGCCGCTAGCCACGAGCATGGCCGAGCGTCAGACTTTGCTCCTGCGTGCCGCGTCCGTGGCTCGCCGCTACGCCGCCGATGAGGCCGATGGCCTCCTGCTCGAGTCCTACCGCCTCGACCCATCGCACGTGCGCGTGGCCGCGCTGCTCGAGACATCGTACCTGGAGGCTGAGAGGGTGAACGAGCTGGTCGCCATCCAAAGCCAGCTCTTGGCAGAGCCCAAGGCTCGTCCCGGCCTGGCGTTCCTGCTCGGAGCCCGCTGGGCCGAGCGCCACATGCCCGAGGTAGCGGCGCCATTTCTGGAAAAAGCGGTGGGCGAAGATGCCAACTGCCGTCCGGCCATCGCTTTTTTGAAGCGTTGGGGCGATGAATCTCCCGTCGAGTGTGAGCGCGTGCTCCGCTTGGCCGAGGAGTCGGGCGGGTCCCCGGGGGACGCTCGATCTTCGAGTTACTTGCTCGCGACCGCCGGCCTGCTGGCGCTCCGTGAGTTCAGAGATGTTGGGCGGGCGCAGAAGTTCTTCGAGCGTCTGGAAGTCGTCGAGCCTGGTCACGTTGCACTTGCCGAATGGCGCAAGTCAGCGGGGCGCGATGAGAAAAGCACTACGGTCGAGAGTATTGAGGAGTCAGTGAAGATGGACGAGTCGTCGAAGGAAGCTGCCGAGATCGAAGATGTGCTGGAATCGCCCGCCGAGGACGAAGGAGGCGCAGCGCCGGTCGTGCCTGCAGCACCGGCTGCCGTAACCGCGGCGCCCGTGGTGGTCAGTGAAGCCAAGATCGCAGAGCTTCGTCAGAAATTGGCGGCCGCCGAGGCGCGCCCGCACGAGCACGTCAAAGCGCTGCTCGAGCTGGGTGAAGCCCTGCCCGACGCCGACGAGAAGGCCGCGCTGTTTCGTCAAGCTGCAGAACTCTACGCCGGAAAGTTCGCCAATCACGCCGAGGCCGTGAAGGCCTACGAGAAGCTGCTTGCCGCAGACCCCACCGATGCACCCGCCAAGGCCTACTTGCGCGAGATGTACGAGAAGCGCCGCGATTGGGAGAGCCTCATTAGCCTCGAAAAGAAGGACGCGGAACTGCTCGATCCCGGTCCGGCGCGCACCGAAGCCTTCCGCAAGATCGCCGAGACCGCCACCGAGAAGGTGAAGAAGCCGGAAGTTTGCATCGAACTCTGGCAGGTGGTGCTCGAGAACGATCCGGAAGATCCAGGCGCGCTCGCGGCTCTCGTCGGTCTGCACGAGCGAGGCCGCAACTACGAAGCACTGTGTGAGGTGCTCGAGAAAGTCGTTCAGGTCACCTACGACGACGCCAAGCGCATCGAGTACCTGACCAAGCTCGGTCAGATTGCCGGCGACCGCCTCAAGGACGACGTGCGTGCGGCGGAGGCTTATCGCCAATTGTTGGTGCTACAACCAGACGACAAGCGCGCCCAAGAGCAACTGAAGAAGCGCTACGTCACGCTCGGACGCTGGGACGACCTCGAAGTCTTCTACGCCGAGAGCAACAACTGGGACGAGTTCATTCGTTTGCTCGAGAGCAACGAGAGCCGCGCCGAGTCCGATGCGCAACGCATCGGCATGCTGCAAAAGGTTGCCGAGCTTTGGATCACCCAGAAGGGCAAGCCCGATCGCGCAGCTCGCGCTCTGGAGAAGATCCTCACAATCGACGAGACCAACCTGGCGGCTGCCCAGCGTCTGATTCCGATCTACGAAGAAGCCAAAAATCCAAAGGGTCTGGTCAAGGCCATCGAGGTCAAGCTCGCCAACGTCGAAGGCGAGGACGAACGCTTGGCGCTCTTGCTCCAGGTCGCGAGCCTCTACGAGGACCAACTGCGCGACAAGAAGAGCGCGCTCGCCCACATGCTAGAGGCTGTCGCACTCGCGCCGGCGGATGCCAGCGTGCTCGACGCAGCCGAGCGCGTTGCCAAGGCGGCAGGGGGGTGGGACGACCTCGTCGGTGCATATCAGAACAGCGCCCAGGCGGCCGTGGACGACGACGTGCAGGTCAGCCTCAAGCTGCGCCTCGGTCGCGTGCTGTCGGACGAACTGGGCAAGGTCACGGAAGCACTCGCGGAGTTCCGCGCGGTCTACGACGATCACCCTGACAACACCGAGGCGCTCAGCGCCCTCGAAAACCTCTATCAGAAGACCGAAGGCTGGAAGGAACTGCTCGAGGTCTACTCGCGCAAGCTCGATCTGGTCACCGATCCGGACGAGCGTCGCGCGACGCAGTTCGGCATCGCGCGTGTGCAACGTGAGCGCATGGCCAACGTGCCTGCGGCCATCGAGACCTACGAGGCCGTACTCGAGGACGAAGCCGACGAGCCCACGGCATTGGCGGCGCTCGACGAGCTTTACGCCGAGACCAAAGCTTGGAAGAAGCAGGCCGCTGTGTTGGCTCAGCGCATCGAACTCGCGCACAGCGACGCTGACTTGGTCGAGCTGAAGTTCCGTTTGGGCCAGGTGCTCGAGGACAAGCTCAAGGATCCGACGACGGCACTCACCAACTACCGCGAAGTTTTGTTGCTCGACCTCGGCCACCTAGGCGCGCGCCAAGCTCTCGAAGCTCTGCTCGAAAACGAGGATCTGCGCGGCGAAGCCGCTCGCATTCTCGAGACCGTCTTCGAGCAGCAGGAGGACTGGCAGAAGCTCGTCCGCGTACTCGAGGTTCGCGCCGAAAGCGCCGAGTCCACCGAAGAAAAGGTCGAGCTGCTCCGCAAGTTGGCACAGATCTCCGGCAGCCGGCTCGGTTTGGCTGAAGAAGCCATCAGTGCCCAAGCTCGTGCTTTGCGCGCCGACCCCTCCAATGCCGACGCACGCCTCGAACTCGAGGAGTTGGCCGAGAACGCCAAGGCAGTCGAGAAGCTCACCAAGATCTTCAAGACCATCGCCGAAGAGACGGATGATGCCGACCTCAGCCTGCAGTACTGGATGCGCCTCGCCGCTATCCACGAGCGGCTCGGTAACGTCGACGCCGCGGCCGAGGCCTACGAGAAGGTGCTCGTGCTCGAGCCGGGTCAGGGCGATGCTCTGGCTGCGCTCGACGCCCTGTTTCGCACCAATGAGCGTTGGGAGTTGCTCACAGGCGTCTACAGGCGTCGCATCGAGCTGGCGACCGATCCGGATCAGCTCGAAAAGCTCTATTCGGAATTGGCCGAGGTGCTCGAAGACAACCTCGGGCGTCCCGGCGACGCAGTGGCGGCCTACCAAGAAGTCTTGGCCGAGCAGCCCACGAGCTTGCGCGCCCTGGCCGCTCTCGATCAGTTGTTCACCAAACTCGGTCGTTTCCCTGAACTGGCCGCCAACTTGGAGTCGCAATTGGCTCTGGCTGAGACGGACGCCGAGAGCATTGCGCTGACCTTGCGCCTTGCCGCTCTGCGCGAGGAGAAGATGGGCCAAGTCGAAGTGGCCATCGAAGGCTATCGTGACGCATTGGAGCGCGATCCGGCTCAGGGCAGCGCACTCACTGCGCTGGAGCGTCTCGGTCGTGTCGCCAAGTTCGAGCTCACAATCGCCGAAATCCTCGAGCCGCTCTACCGCGCCTCGGGCGAGCACCAGAAGCTCATCGGTGTCTACGAAGTGCAGGTGCGCCGCGCCGAGGACGTCTCGCGCAAAGTCGAACTGCTCGACGCCATCACCGAACTCTACGAAGACGCAGCCGGCGATCAAAAGTCGGCCTTCGAGACCGCAGCACGCTCCTTGGCCATCGAGCCCGGCAGCGAACGCACACTCGGAGTGCTCCAGCGGTTGGCGGCAGCCACCGATCGCTACGAAGACTTGGCCGGCATCCTCACCGCCCAGGCCGAAGCCGTCACCGATCCCGAGTTGACCAGTCATCTGCATTCGGCGTCGGCTCGCGTGCTCGAGGAGAGCGTCGGCGATCCGGCGCGCGCCATCGAAGCCTACAAGCTGGTGCTGGCGAGCGATCCGCTCCGCCTCGAGGCCGCTGAGGCGCTCGAGCGCCTCTACCGCTCGACCGAGAAGTTCGCGGAGATGTCGACGATCTTGCAGCGCAAGGCGGGCATGCTGGACGACATCGACGCCCAGAAACTGGCGCTTTACCAGGCGGCTTCGCTCGAAGAGGACGTCTTGGGCGAGCCCGTTCGCGCGATCGCCGTCTACGAGAAGGTTCTCGAGATCGACAGCGAAGATCTGCGTAGCGTCGACTCGCTGATCGGCCTCTTTCTCGGGCTGTCCAAGTGGACCGAGCTCCTTGGCGCTTACACGCGCAAAGTCGATCTCGTCATCGATCCCGAAGAGAAGAAGCAGGTGTTGTACGAGGTGGGCGCCGTCTACGAGCGCGAGCTCAAGGACGTACCGAACGCGATCGACACCTACCAGCGCGTACTCGAGCTCGATCCCGACGATCTGAACGCTCTCGGTCGTCTCGACGTACTTTACCAAGCTGCGGCCAACTGGCAGGAGCTGCTCACCGTGCTAACGCGCGAAGCAGAACTCACAGCCGACGCCGAAGAGGCCGTGGGCTTTCAGTACCGCGTCGCCGCTCTCTACGAGACGCGACTCGACGAGGTCGCTCGCGCGATCGAACTCTACCGCGAGTTGCTCGGCGTTCAGCCCGATCATGCGCCCACCTTGGCCGCACTCGAGAAGCTACAGCAGGGGAGCAAAGCCCCGGTCTTGGCGTCCGAGGTGCTCGAGCAGATTTACGAGGCTTCGGGAGATTCCGACAAGTTGATCCGCGCCCTCGAGGTGCAGGTCAGCCACGCGGACGACACCTTCAGCTCGGTGCAGATCTTGGAGCGCATTGCGACTCTCTACGAAGAGAGCCTCGATTCCTCGCCCAACGCCTTCGAGACCTACGGCCGCGCCGTCGCCATCGACAGCCAGAACGAGCAGGTGCTGCAGAACTTCGAACGCTTGGCCGAGTCGAGCCAAGGTTGGGCACGAGCCGCCGAGATCTACGACACGCAGATTGCCGCAGCCGAGGACGCTGCCGAGCAGGTGGTGGCGCTCGGTCTCCGCGCAGCCAGCGTCTACGAAGTCCAGCTGGGCAACGTGAACGAGGCCATCGCGCGCTACCGGACCGTCCTTGGCGCCGAGGGCGAGAACCTCGTAGCACTCGTGGCCCTCGATCGCCTCTACTCCGAATCGGAGCAGTGGAAGCAGCTCGCGGAAATCCTGGCTACCGAGGCCGAGACCGGTGAAACACCCGACGAGATCCTGGAATTCAAGTTCCGTCTCGGGCAGGTGCATCAGCACCACTTGAACGACGTCGCCAGCGCCGTCGCCGCCTACAAGGAAGTCCTGTCAGCCGCTCCGGAGCACGAGGACTCTCGTGCTGCTCTCGAAGGCCTGTTCGCCACCGGCGTGCGCCAGGTCGAGATTGGTGAGATCCTCGAACCGCTCTACCAAGCTTCGGCCGAGTGGGAGAAGTTGCTCTCCGTTCGTGAAGGTCAGCTCTCGAACCTCACGGATCTCGAAGCTCGCAGTGCGCTGCTGCATCGCATGGCCGAGGAAGCCGAGCAGCACCTTGTCGACGGTGATCGTGCCTTCGCCATCTTGGTCCGTGCTCTGTCCGAAAATCCCGCTCATGAGGGAACGGTCGACGAACTCGAGCGCTTGGCTCCCGTTGTCGAAGAAGGCTGGGAGAGGCTAGCGAACGCCTACGCGGACGTGCTGTCGAACGAGACCATTCTGTCGCCCGTTCTGGCCGCCACCGGACATCGCCTCGCTGCGGTGTTCGAGCGCGAACTCGGCGATGTCGACAAGGCCGTCGAGACCTACAACTTCGTCCTCACCGTAGCGCCTGCCGATCTGGTCTCCCTCGAGAATCTCGATCGCCTCTACACCGACAGCGAACAGTGGGAAGAGCTAGCCAGCGTTCTCGAGCGCCGCGCCAAGGCCGTGTCGGACGAGTTCGAGAAAGTGGAACTCCACCTGCGCCTCGGTCATACCTACGAGGAGAAGCTGGCGCCGCTCGGCGGCGCAGCCGCCGCACCGCGCGTCGAATTGCCGTCCGCTCCGGAAGCCAGCGAGGACTTCGAGATTGATGCCGAAGACGACCTGGTCGAACCCGGCGACGACGACCTCGTGGGTGATTCCGACGATGTCGTCGAAGATATCGACGAGGCCCCAGTCTCGTTTGGTTCCGAGTCGGGCATGGGTCCGGGCTCGACCGGCCCGGCGTCGGCCGGAGCGCCGGAATCGGTTGGCCTGCTCGGTGCGGCTCCGGCGTCGTTGGCCGGTTTCAACCGCGGTCGTCTCGATGACGCCGTTCGCGCCTACCGCGTGGTATTCGACAAGTTGCAGCCCGAAAATGACGACGCCATCGTCTCACTCGAGCGCATTTACACGCTGACCGAGCAGTGGAAGGAACTGGACGTCGTCTACCAGCGTGAGCTGGACAACGCCGCCGGCGACGCCGCCGAAGCCGATGTGCGAGCCAAGCGCGCGCATCTGGCTGCTGACCGCCTCGCCAACGTCGATGCCGCCATCGAAGGTTGGAAGCGCGTGCTCGATCTGCGCGGTGAGGATCCCGAGGCGCTCCGCGCCCTGGCGTTCCTCTACGAGAAGCAGTCGCGCTTCAGCGAGTTGACGGACGTTCTCGAGAGGCACTTCGACATCGCCGACTCCGACGAAGATCGAGTGCACGTGCTCACGATGCGCGCTCGTCTGTTCGACGAGCAACTCAATCGTCCCGATGAAGCGCTCGAGACCTACCAGCGCGTCTTGGACATCGACTACTCGAACGTCACGGCCCTCCGTGCCATCGCGAGCGTCTGGCGTCGCCGCAAGAGTGCCGAAGACCTGGTGCGCGCCCTGCACGCGCTGGTCGATTCTGCGGCATCCCAGCTCGAAGGTAACGAACTGGTCGAGACTTACCGCGAGATGGCCAAGCTCTACCAAGCTAGCCTCGAGCAACCCTTCGACGCAGCCGATGCCTGGCGTCATCTGCTCGAGGTTTCGCCTGGGGACTTCGAGGCTCTGGACAGCTTGGAAGTCATCTACCGAGCCGACGAGCGCATCGAGGACGTCGTGGGCGTCAAGATGCAACGCGCGGCTGCTTTAGTAGCGCCGGAAGAGCAGGTTCGCGAACTCCTCGAAGTCACCGAACTCTGGCGTTCGCCGCTCGGCGAATACGCCAAGTCGACCGAGGCTTACCAAAAAATCCTCGATGTCGATCCCGTCCATGAGCGCGCCTTCAAGGAACTCGAGAAGCTGCACACCAACGCCGAGCGTTGGGAGTCGTTGGTCGAGCTTTACCTGAATCGCCTCGAGCACTACGAGGAAGTCGCACCGCGTAGCGAGCTGCTCCGTCGTATCGCCCGCGTGTTCGAGGAGAAGCTCGAGGACTCGAACCAGGCTTTCGACGCACTCGTCAACGCCTTCGCCGACGACTACTTCGACGAACTGACCTCCGCTTATCTGGAGAAGGTCGCTCAGTCGACGAATCGTTGGTCCGAGCTGCTGACCACCGCCAACGCTTGGCTACAAGAGGAGCAGGACCGCAAGCGCAAGATCCAGCTGCTGCTTTTGCTTGGCCGTTGGTACGGCGAGAACTTGGGCATGAGCAACTATGCCGCCCCGTACTACCAGCGGGTTCTGCAGATCGATCCGCAGAACGTGCGCGTGATGCGGCAGATGGCAGCCATCGAGCGCCTGGCCGGAAACTACCCGAAAGTCGGGCAAATGCTGAACAAGGCTCTGGAAGTCGCCGTCACCAGCGACGACCGCAAAGCCATCCTCACCGATCTCGGTGACGTGCTCTATCGCAACCTCGAACAGCCAGATCAGGGCATCCCTTACTACAAGCGTGCTCTGGAAGTGGACGGCGGCTACCTGCCAGCCTTGTCCGCCCTGGAGCGCATCTACGAGGACAAGGGCCAGATCCCCGACTTGGTCGAGATCTTGACCAAGAAGGCGGGCGCCATCGAGCGTCCCGAGGACGCGGTTCGTCAGAAGTTGCGCCTTGGCTCACTGCTCGAAGAAAAGATGAACGACTCGGCAGGCGCTGCAAAGGCCTACCGCGAAGTCATCGAGATCGATGCTGACAGCCTGCCCGGTCTGCGTGGTTTGGAACGCGTGTTGGGCGTACTCCAGGATTGGCCTGCCCTCGTCACCACGCTCGAGCGTCAGCTCGAGGTGGTCGAGACGGAAGCCGACCGAGTCACAGTGCTGCTCCGTTTGGCCGAGATCCAGGAGCAGCAGTTCCTCAAGGCCGACGTGGCGGCCGCTCGCCTCGAGCAAGCTCTCGCCATCGATCCGACGCAGGAACAAGCGTATGTCGCGCTCGCACGTTGCTACCGTCGCCTCAAGCAGTGGCACGCTCTCATCGCAACCTTCCAGAGGCACATCGAAGAAACGTCGAGTCGCGACACCAAGCTGGGTCTCTACGCCCAGATCGGCGCAGTTTACCGCGACGAGTTGAACGAACTGGACCAAGCCATCGACGCCTACCAACAGGTGGTCGACGCGGACGATACGAACATCCAGGCCTTGGAGGCGCTCAGCAAGTTGTTCGAGCGTCAAGGCGACGGCGCTCGCGCCATCGACTCCATGACTCGTGTCGCCGATCTGACGAGCGACGGCGCTCAGCAGGTCGATATGTACTTCCGCATCGGCCGCGCGATGGAAGAGAAGCTCAGCGATCGCTACGGCGCGCGTGAGAAGTTCGAACGCGCGCTCGACATCGATCCGTCGCATCTGCCGTCATTGGCTGCGCTGCGCACGATTGCAGTCGACGAAGCCGACTGGGACAGCGCATGCCGCTATCTCGAGCAAGAGCAGTCTCGCACCGACGCACCGCGCGTCAGGGCCAAGCTCTTGGTCGAACTCGGCAAGATCCGAAACGAGATGCTGGGCGAGCGCGCACCGGCCATGCAGGCCTACGA
>Ga0105048_10001434_pt1 | contig 38854 bp, 26 predicted proteins | sample MAT05_FD_78382 | JGI IMG/M metagenome (GOLD analysis project Ga0105048, IMG submission 78382) | Freshwater microbial communities from Lake Fryxell liftoff mats and glacier meltwater in Antarctica - MAT-05 | ecosystem: Environmental > Aquatic > Freshwater > Ice > Liftoff microbial mat | place... | reverse complement strand
CGCAAGTCTGTTGAAGAGGAGCAGCGCGACACGCCGCAGGGGAAGGTCACGATCCGGCGCACGACGATCGAAGAAATTGAAGTGAACCGCGACCAGCCCAAGAGTTGAGCGAGGCTCGCCGCGTTACGCAAATTTCTCTGTGTAAATCCTCTCTGTGTTTCTGCGCCTCGTGTGGTAAGGTTAGTCGCCCGTCCCCCGTTTGATCGCCGATGCGTGCGGCCTCTGTGTGTGCAACAATCTCTTCATGCTCAAGGCCCGCGTTGCTGTTGTGACTGGTTCTCGCGCCGAGTTTGGACTGCTTCGGCCGGTCATGCACGCGGTGAAGAATCACGCCCAGCTTGAACTCGCGGTCGTCGCGGCCGGTTCGCACCTGATCTCGCCAGCTCTCACGCTGCGCGACGTGAAGGTTGAGTTTGATATTTTCGATAGCGTGCCGATGCAGCTCGCGGGGAAGACGGGGCGGATCGCCGACGCGGAGAGTTTGGGACGAGGTATCTCGCGTTTCACGCGCGTGTTCGAGCGGTTGCAGCCGGATTGGGTGGTCGTGCTGGGCGATCGCATCGAGGCCTTCGCCGCGGCATCGACCGCTTCCATCGGCGGGTGGGCGCTCGCGCACATCCACGGCGGGGACCGAGCCGAGGGGATCGCCGACGAGGCGATGCGGCACGCGATCACGAAGCTGGCGCATCTGCACTTCCCCGCGACCGAACAATCACGCGAGCGGATCGTCCGCATGGGCGAGAGCCTCGAGTTCGTGTTCAACGTCGGCTCGCCAGCGATCGACGAGCTGGGCGCGATCTCGGCGATGAGCGACGCCGAGTACGAGAAACTGGGCGCGCCGCGGACGGTGTTTCTTCTGCACCCAAGCGGGCGCGACGCGACGACCGAGGGCGCGTTGGCGGCTCGCGTGCTGGCGATGCTGGGCGCGGGCGTGCTGGCCCTGCACCCCAACCACGACGCAGGGCGCGATGGGATCTTGGCGGCCATCCAAGCATGGACCAAAGGCGTCGGAAAAACAGACGAGGCGGGGCGTTGCGCCGTCGAGCACCTGCCGCGCGATCGGTTTGTCGGGCTGCTCAAGCGGCTGGCGACGGTCATGACGCCGCACCGGGGCGTGCTGATCGGCAACAGCTCGGCCGGTCTGATCGAGGCGGCGGCGCTGGGCGTGCCGGTGGTGGATATCGGACGGAGGCAGGCGGGGCGCGAGAGGCCGAGGTCGGTGTTTGGCGAGCTGGATGAATCGACCGAGGCGATCAGGGCGGCGCTGGCCGGTGCGCGCGCGATGAGGGCGATCGGCGGCGGTGTTGTGGAGCATCCTTATGGAGATGGTCGCGCGAGCGAGCGGATTGCGGACGTGCTTTCTAGGACGGACGCGCACGCGGCGGGCCTGCTGCGGAAGCACTGCTCGTACTGATCGAGGTTCGCTCTCGAAAGACATCGAAGTTCGCAAGGTGTCCCGCGTGAGAACGGTCTGAGGCCTGCAAGGTCGCGGCGGCGCCGCGGCTTACCCGGGTAAATCGTGGGCAAGCGGCGGGCAAGACGTGAGGCGACGCGCGCGGCTGACGCGAGGCGAGGTCGTGTCCCGGGCGTTCAGGTTTCCTGTGTCTGGCACGAAAGTCAGACTTGGGAACCGCCGATTCACCTTCGGACCAGACGCACGACTTAACGACAGAGGGAGCTCTTCATGAGCGCGACGACAGAGCAGCGTGATCAAGTTGTTTCCAACGCGGTGCGCGAGATCAGCCACATCGCCACACTGCCCGAGATCACCCTGAAGATCGTGGAGTTGGTCGAGGACCCCAAGTCCACGGCCCAGGATCTTCACAAGGTCATCAGCAACGATCCGGCCTTGTGCAGCCGGATCTTGAAGGTGGTGAACAGCTCGTTCTACGGGTTGCCCGGGCAGATCGGGTCGATCAACCGAGCGATCGTGATGCTGGGCTTGAACGCGGTGAAGAACATCGCGATCGCGGCGTCGCTTGCCAAGCTCTTCCGCGGCGGCGATCTTACCTCGAACTTCTCGGCTCGCGACCTGTGGAGCCATTCCACGGCGGTGGCGGCGACGAGCAAGCTGCTGGCCGACTCGCTGCGGCTGGGGCTCGCCGACGAGGCGTTCCTGGCCGGGCTTATCCACGACATCGGCGTGATGGTCGAGATGCAGTTTGACCGCAGCAAGCTGATCGAGGTCTTTGATCGCGTGACGACCGATTCGGCCGGGGTTCCCTCGGTAAACATGATCGAGGTGGAGGTCGCGGTGTTCGGCGCGAGCCATCAGGAGTTTGGCGCGGGCCTGGCTGAGAAGTGGAAGTTCCCGCAGAGCTTCCGATTTGTGACCGGCTTTCACCATCGTCCGATGGAATTGGCCGCAGAGCACCGGACGCTGACGAGCTTGGTGTATGTGGCCGACCGCCTCGCGGCGGACGCGTCGCAGGGGTTCCGAGCGGACCTGATGAACACCGAAATCGACCCTGCGGTGCTAGACATGCTCAAGCTTGGGCCTGATAAACTGGAGGACTTGAGAAAAAAACTTCCAGAACACCTCAAAATCGCTACCCAAGTGCTCGGATAGTCGATAGTCTATATTACCCAGCTTCCAGAGATAGAAGGTCTCGGACGAGGCGAGGTCAGAAAGGCAAACGGTGCCGATCTGGAAATCGAATGAGCTTGTCAGGAATCAAAGTCGAGGTTCCCTCAGCTGCGGTGAATCTGTGAGACCGTGCTGAACGAATCGATTTGTTAGAGGTTTTTATACGAGCCAGCGTCCGATACAGTTTTCATCAGCTTGGAAAGTAAGCCTGTCCTCGATCAAATGTTGAAGTTTCGCGACGAATTCTGAACCAATTCCAAGAGGTGCGCTCAAAAAGTTGGTAAAGGGCACCGCGATCAGGGTTTGGAAGGATCAGACGACCGAAGAATCAAGTCGAAAAATCCTCAAGTCCTGATTGAACTTGGGTTTACAGTCTCTCTCTTTCTCCCTCCGGGCGGCCATACTTAACGTGTGGCCGCCTTTTTTATTGCCTGGGTGTGACCCTTTTTTGATTTTCTTTACCATCGAACGCCTCTCTGTGTGGGCAATTTCGGCTCAACCACGTCGGGCGGTTTAAGCCTGACAGAGTCGGGTTTTGTGCGGCCACGGCCCTCGGCCGCCTTTCTTGGGATGGGCCCATAAATTTTTCAGGCGCTGTTTTTACCTAAATTGAAAAGGGAAACGGTTCGGCTGCGCATGAGGTTGAGGCGACTGTCTTTATACTGCCGAGGCGACGGAGCACCCTTTGCCTCGGAGGCGGTATGACCACTCAGCAGCATCCCACCCAGACCGGACCATCTCAGCAGCGACCACCTCAGCAGCGTCAGGGAGATGTTTTCCCCGCGACGATGAACAGCTGGATCGACGGTCGTCTGCAGGACGGGGCGGCCGGGCGACAGGAAGTGAACCGGCACGTCATGGACGTGTACGCCTTCCCGCTGAAGGTCTATTTCATGGGGACTCGAGACCGCTGGCTGGGCGAGCCCGAGGACGTGGTGCAGGGGTTCTTTGCGAGTCGCCTGAGCAAGACCGAGTTTTTTCACAACTGGCGGTCCAGCGGGCTGCGGCTCCGGCACTGGCTGATCAACGGGTTCTGTTTTTATTTGAAAGAACTTCGCCGCGCCAAGAAGCGGGCGTTGCCCAACACGTCGTCGTACTCAGACCCCGAGGACGAAGAGCCGGGCCCACGCCAGGCGTTTGACCGTGCGTACGTCGTGTCGCTGGTGCGTGAGGCGCTCAAGCGGTCGCAGACCTTGTGCGAGCTTGAGGGCTTGGGGGCGCACTTTGAGATTTTCATTCGGCACTTTTATCAGGGCCAAGCCTACGGCGACTTTGCCAAGGACTTGGGCGTGGACGCGGCCCGGGCGGCGGTGATGGCGCGTACGGCGCGGACCAAGTTTCAAGCCACGCTGCGCGGCATGATCAATCAAGACGGCACCGGCTCGGACGCGGATGAGGAAATCCAGGCGTTGCTGGAAGGGGATTGAGACAGGGCGGCGACGAAGAGACGGCGAGAGTTGTATCTGTATGCCATCGAGCATCATCAATTGAGAACAGCAATGAGCAGCCCCATGACGAGCTTTCCAGGACGAGACTTCAGCGACATCGGCGACGAGCAAGCTCGCAAACTGCTGCGGCTTGGCATGCTCAAGACGTTTCGCCCGGTGGACGCGTTGATCGAGCGACTCAAGGCGACCGACGGCCAGGAGTGGTTCCGCAAGGTCACGCTCGCGGCGCCGTTCACGACGATCTTGGGGCGTGGCGACGGCCTGATCACGGGTCGCGTCATGCTGGCGCAGCTCACGGCGCTGAAAGAGGCCGGGAAAAGACAGGCTCGCGAACTGGACCGCAACATGCGGCTGATCGCGCGTGCGGCGTACGACCTGTCGATCGCGGCGGCGATCGTCCACTATGGTCAGGTGATCACCACGCAGAGCCGGACCGAGCTGCTGGACGTGCTGAGCGATCTGGCCGAAGCGTTGCCCGAGCCGTGGGCAAAGCTGGTCGTGGACGCGACGGAGAAATTGGCGACGATGAGAGATGGAGAGTGATCTGAATCTCCTTCCCCTTCTTCTGCCCCTGCCCCTGCCCCCGCCACGCACACGCTCAGCCTCACGTTTCGCCGAGCCGCTTACGAAAATCCATCAGCCCTACTCGAACAGCTTCACCTTCTCCAGCACCGGCGACAATGCCGAGCCTTATGTGCTGTTTCTCTTGAGCTTCTCCATCACGCTGATGAACCTCGAGTTCGCCGAATCAAACTTCGGTCCGAACGCATTCACAGGTTCGCACGCTCTTCCCGTGTGGTCGCCGACAGAGCCTGATAGGACGATGAAAGCTGCTTGATCGTCGGCTCGACCTTTTTCACAAGCTCCAGCACGCCAGAAAAATCCTTGACGTCGCCCAGCGAGCTGGTGAGTCACGAGAGGTTGCTCACGTACGAGTTTGCGGCGTCCTTGACCAGCGGCGACAGCAACTTCATCGCGCTCGTGGACCCGAGCAGCCCACCCAGCCCGCCGCCCTCGCAACCACTCAGCGACGCGAGCGTCGCCACGCCGCCAACCACGAGCTTGGCCCCAACCACCACACGCCCAAGCAGGTTCTGGTTCATCTCAAGGCCCCCTCTGTCTTGTCAGGAACGATCCGCAAGCAGATCTGGCCCGAGCGCCGCCCAGCCGGAACACCATAGCCCACGCTTCCCACACCTCAACAATCATGCCCCGCATCGGCGTACCCTGTTCTCCTAAGAAGCTGGTTCTTCCCGGCTCTGACGAAAGATCTCGGGCCACGCACTAAGGGGTGCGCGGTCACCCCTTTTCTCTGAACATTTCCTCAAACATCGAGCCCAGCCCGGATGCCCAAACCAACCAATACCCTGCTCCGCATCGTCATTCCCATCGCCCTCGGCCTCGCTGGCCTAGGGGTCGTCTGGTCGGTCACGCGCAACGCCACACCCGCCTCAGCACCCAAAAATACCGCGGCGGGCAGTTCCGCGGCCGCCCAACCCGGCGCCGCACCAACCACGACCAACCTCGCGACCAACCTCGTGGCACCAGCCATCGTCGCTCAACCTCTCGTTCCCACCTCTGCCGTGGCCGTGACCGCCCTGCGCGCCCGGGTCTGGTCGAGCGACCCCCTCGTCTCCAACTTCGCGCCCATCGGCTCGATCGACCTGGCAGGCACCGATCTCATGAAGGTCGAGTTTTCCCCGGCCGGGGCGGGCGTCCGGTCCATCGTCCTCACGCGCCACTTCACCGACCTTCTGAACCAGACCGCCGTTGAAGTCCAACGCAGCGTCGAGCCAGCCGACAGCGCTTCTCTCGTCCCCATGGCCGCCCTTGGCCTCTACGTCAACGACACCTTTGTCAACCTCGTCAGCGGCACCGAAGGCCCGGTCTGGCGTCAGGTTTCGCCCAAGCGCCCCGGTGATTTCGAGGCTTTCATCGTCAACGACAAGGGCGAGGATGTCGTCCGCCTCAACCGCCACTACACCCTCACGGCCAACTCGTATTCTCTCGACCTCGCCCAATCCGCGATCAACCTTACCACCACACCTCTCAAGCTCCGCTGGTTGCAGCTCGGGCCGATCGATCTGCCACCGGAATCCTCTAACTACGGCGGCGACAAGCGCCGCGTCCGCTTCGGCTACCTCCACAACGCGGTCGCTGACCCCGTACGACGGATTATTCTTTCCAACGAGTTTTTGCAGGACCACACGGACGTGCTGGGCACGAACAAGACCGGCAACTACGAGCCATCGATCAAACTCTGGCCCAACGAAAAATCGATCTCCGCTCAGTACGAGCTAGTCTGGACCGCCTTCACCAGCCGCTATTTCTCGATCGCCATGCACCGCGCTGGCGACCCCACCACGCAAGCACTCCCGCTCTACAACTACGCCAGCGTCGATCGTGTCGTCCTCATCCAGCCTCCCGCGCCGGGTCATACCGACGCCATACCGACTCTCGCGCTCCGCCTCGCCACCGCCGACATGCTCATCTCTCCCGGGCAGGCCGCAGACCTGAGCCTAGGGCTGTACGCTGGCCCGCTGTCGCGCCCCGAACTTCGCGCCGACCCGGGAACCCGAGCGCTCGGGCTGGACGGGCTGGTCGTCTACAACTTCGGTGGGCCCTGCGGCTTTGTTACCTTCGACTGGCTCACCGGAATGCTCTTCTGGCTCCTCCACACGCTGCATGATTACATCACCCGCGACTGGGCGATCTCCATCATGCTCTTGGTCGTGGTCGTGCGCACCATCCTCCACCCGCTCACCAAGTGGTCGCAGATCCGCATGCAACGCTTCGCCAAGCAGATGCAAGCGATGGGCCCCAAGCAGAAACAAGTCCAGGAACGCTACAAGGACGACCGCAAGAAACTCCAGGAAGAAATGGCCAAGGTCTGGCGCGAGGAGGGCGTCAGCCCGCTGGGCGCGCTGGGCTGCCTCCCCATGTTCCTGATGACGCCCATCTGGATCGCTCTCTATGCCACCCTCTACTTCACCTTCGAACTCCGCCACCAGCCCGCGTTCTACGGCCTATTCCAGAAGCTCACCAACAACTCATGGACTTTTCTGGGCGACCTCAGCGAGCCCGACCGTCTTTACTTCTTCAACAAAACCCTCGTCACCATCCCCTTGCTCGGGGCCGTCACGTCGGTCAACATCCTGCCGCTGATCCTCGGCGTGGTCTTCTATATCCACCAGAAATACCTCACCCCACCCCCCACGACCGCGCTCACCCCCGAGCAGGAAACTCAGCAGAAAATCATCAAGGTCATGACGGTCGTCATGTTCCCCGTCTTCATGTACAACGCCCCCAGCGGCCTGTCGCTCTACTTCATCACCAACTCACTGCTAGGCATCATCGAGAATAAGTACATTCGCGCCCACATCGACGAGCACGACCTGCTCAACGTCGACAAGCTCAAAGCAAAGAAGGCCGCAGGCGGCGGCGGGTTTATGGGCCGGCTGCAGAAGATGGCTCAGGAACGAGCCAAGCTGATGGAGCAGGGTAAGGCGGGGCAAGGTAAGGGTGGGGCGGGGAAGAAGAAGTAATTGATCTTCCCGAGAAAGCATTCGCTTTGAGTACCTCCACCCTCCGAGCGAGGCTCTTGTCTTTCACACGATGAACTACGCTTTGAAAAAGTACAACCTCGCGCGTAGGAACAAACCAGAACCCGTATGAGTTCGTTGAAGTCGATGAACGCGCCCGAAAAATCTATAGCGAGGCTCGTCTTGAGCGGACGTTTCTTCGCCACACCGACGGCACCACTCTTCATGTATTATACTTACGAACAATCAATGTATCATTCTGCCCCCCAAACCCAAACGAGTTCGACAAGCACGTCTGCACGCCGCCCATCGGGTTGAGATCTCGGGCTTGGTTGGGGACGTAATCCAGGTCGCAGTCCGGGTCGGCGTTCACGAGGTTCATCGTTGGCGGGACCCAGCCGGTTTTGATAGCCATGACGCACGTAATAAGTTCCACGGCCCCGGCGGCCTGGATCAGGTGGCCGAACATGGACTTCACGGAGCTGAACGGGATCTTCCCGGCCAGCGGACCGAAGACGCCTTTGACCGCCAGCGTTTCGATCTTGTCGTTCTCTTTGGTGCCCGTGCCGTGGGCCGAGATGTAATGTACGGCGGGGCGGCCGTCGTCGCCGATCTCGCGCGGGCTCAGCCCGGCCTGGCGCAGGGCTTGGTGCATCGTGGCCTGGGCGCCCTTGCCTTGCGGTTGGATGTCGGTGATGCGGAAAGCGTCGGCGGTTGACCCGAAGCCGACGACCTCGGCCAAGGGTGTCGCGCCGCGAGCCTTGGCGTGATCGAGTTCTTCAAGCACCAGCATGCCCGCGCCCTCGCCCATGACGAAGCCGTCGCGGGTCTGGTCGAAGGGTCGGGCGGCGGAGTTGATAGAGTCGGTGCGCTGAGACATCGCGGTGAGCCGGATAAAGCCCGTGAGCCCGAGCGGGTGGATCATGGTGTGGGCCCCGCCAGCGAGCATGACCTCGGCGTCGCCGCGGCGGATGATCTCGTACGCCTCACCGATGGCTTGGGTGCTGGCGGCGCAGGCGGTCATGCAGTTGATGGCCGGGCCTCGGCAGCCGAACTCGGTGGCGAGGTGAGCGAGCGTGAGGTTGGGCTCTTGCTCGATCTCGGGCGTGAGGTGCAAGCGTTGGGTGGCGGCCTTGAGCCATCCGGCGGAGTCGAGTTTTTTCGTCTCGGCGTTCCAGCCAGCGAGGTTAACCGCGAAGAAGGACTCGTGATCGACCGATCCATCACCCGCGCCGAGATAGAGCCCCACGCGGTTGCGGCGGAGCTTGGAATCGGCGCCCAAGCCCGACTGCGTCCAAGCCTGCTGGGCGGCGGCGAGAGCGAACTGGGTGCTGGGGCCGGATTGGACGTGAGGCGTGGGATCGCGGAGGAAGTTTTCGAGCTTAAAGCCGCGGACCTCGGCGGCGAAGTTGGTGGCGAAAGTGGAGGCGTCGAACTGCTCGATCGAGGCAACGCCAGAATCACCCTTCAGGAGGCGTGACCAGACGGTGTCGATGGAGTGGCCAAGAGGCGTGATCCAGCCGGTGCCGGAGATGACGACGCGACGGGGAGTGGGCATGTGGAAAGGATAGGAACTGTCTTGGATGTCGAGCGAGAATGAAGATTTGCAAAGGAGTAGGCGCAGGCGATGAACGACCGCGGCCAGTCCTATTTGGGATGATTGCCCCCGGGCTGCATCTCGGCCGGTCTCTCCACTGGCTTCTCTGCCGTGGTCACGCGCGTCGGCCGCAGTTTGGCGTCCTTGATCGCGGCCTTGCCAGACATGGCTCTGGCTCGGCGAAGGGCGTCTTCCACCAGCATTTCGGTGGGCTCAGTGGCAAGAGGGTTGGAGGACCACTCGGCGGAGGGCATTTCGTCGGCGCGGCGGACAACAACGCCGCGGAACTTTTTGAGGATGGCCTTGAGAGTTTCGGGCGCGTCGGCCGCGGCCTTGGTGTTGGTCGCGTTCGCGGTTGGAGCGCCAGCGTTGGCGAGAGTCGTCGTCGCGTTGGTCGTGCTTGGTGTTGCGGTGGCGGACGGGTTGGTGTTGAGCTGTGGCTTGGCGGCGAACTCAGGGGCACCCTGCTGCAGATCGGTCGGGATTGTTGATTCCCACGTCGCGCTGGCCGTCATGGTCGCGTCAACATTGCGATCAACAAAGAAGCACGGGACATAGCCGTAGCTGGCGTAGGCCTGCATATCGCTGATGATGCGCGCGTCGTCGGGCTCGGTGTTAAAGAACTGCTTCATCCCGCGGTAGTGGAATGTTGCCCAGGTTTCGTGGCCGGGGACGAGGAAATCGGCCATGTAGTTGGGGTGGGTGATGGTGTACAGGTCCGCCTCGCGCGCGGGTCGGCCCTGATCGGCGACGCCTTGCACGACGCTGGGGGCGATCGTGTGCATCACGTCGCACGCGGCTGGCTCGATGACGAACTTGATGTTGGGGTAGCGACTACCAAGGTCCTGGACCCACTGGTATTGCTTCCAGATCGGTGTGCGGTCGTGGGTGAAGTTGCCGAGCGTGATCGTTGTCGCGTTCGTCTGTACCGCGGCATCGAGTTCGGCCAGGGCGGCCTTGACGTGGTCGGTCTTGGCCGGGTCGAAATCGACCGCGCCAGCAGGGTCCCAGTCGGTCATCACGCGAGCGGAGTTGCCCCACCAGAGGCCGATCTTTTTGCCGGTCTGCGGCACCGAGGGCAGGCCGTTACGCACTTCCGTGGCGGAAGCTAATAGAGGGGTCGAGGCCCATATCGAGGCGAACTGAAAGGGCGGGTTGAGGTCGCGATGAGATTTGAACAGGCCGCCGGTGTTGGTGAGGGTGATCGAGGGCCAGCCGCTGTAATTCATGCGGAGGGCGCGCGAGAGCTTCGAGAAGCCCCAGAGGTCGGGACGCCACTGCGTCCAGCCTTGCGGGTTGTCGGCGGTGATCTGCGAATCATCAGCGAGCGAGAGAGCGAGCGTCGGGGTCACCGAGCGTTCGTAGCGAGCCTGCCCGTAGGTTTTCTGGAAGAACTCGCGATACGGGAGGAGCGTGCGCGCCCACTGGTCGCGAGCGCGAACGACGCGGATGGAGACAACATACGTTCGCGTTTCCTTGGGCCGGAGTTTGGCCTCGTTCTTCATGGCCTGGGTCTTCGAGGCGGCGAACTGGAGCTTCACAGCCCAGCCTCGTCCACCCTCTCCCGCGGCCAAGGGGCCCGAGGGCGACATGAGCCCGATGCGAAGATCGTGGGCGTACTCGAGGACCGGGTACTGCACGCTGATACCGACGGTGGCGTTGTTGCCGCTCAGGACCATGGTCGGGGAGTAGAACTCGCCAGGGTAGGAGAACGATTTGCCGACGAAGGTGTTGGCGTCAACGGGCGGAGTTTCGGAGGTTTTTCTGAGGTCGGTGTACGTGATGCCGTTCCCGAGCGTGAGCACGCCGAGGTTGATGGAGCCGAGCGGTTTGAGCGCTGCGGCGGTGTTGGTGAACTCGAAGGTGAGATCGGCGCCGTTGACGACCTCGCGCATCGTCAGGTTGAGTTTCACGGCCGGGTCGAGCGACTCGATGAGCGGCATGCCGCGCTTCGAAAGGATCGGCGCTCCGGTGATAACCTCGTTGATCTGAAGCTGGTTCTCGACGAGCTTGGAAGACGTTGCGACCTCGTCGAGAGAAGCCGCAGGGAGCGCGGCCACGTCGTCCTTGGTCAGTGCGTGAACGGAGAGCTGGACCTGAGGCTGGTTGGCGAGAGCGGCGGTGTCGTTGGCTGGCGCGAGCGTTCGCTTCTTGGGAAGTGGCGCACCAGCCTTGTGCGGTTGCGCGTGACGGACGGCGGCGGGCTGGGCCTGAACTTCGACTTGAGGTTGGGCTTGAGATTGAGGTTGATCGAGCGCGCGCGCCACGCCCGGTGCGAGCGCGGCCAGGCCGCACGTCAGGAGAACGAGCGCGAGGGTGCGAGAGCTTTCTGACCAGATCATGACACGCCTTTCTCGGACGCCAAACACAGCGCCTCTGTGGTGGATCGTCCTGATCGCGACCAAGGTCCAGCGAGGCGGATCGGAGCTTGGCCAGGGGTTGCGTGTGCAGAGCGCGCAGGCGGAATGATCGGTCTGTTGTTGCGAGGCGGTCCGGGTTATGGGCGGAGTGCGCGGCCGTGCGTGGCTCCCGCTACGCTTTCCTCGCGTGAAAGATTCGAGCGACAAAGCGAGCGGCGTGGCGGACTCTGGGCCGGCAAGCGGCTCGGCGCGCGCCCAGAGCGGCGCGCCCGTTGAAACCAAACTGGGGCCGCAAAGCTGGAACGAATTGGCGGAGACCTTGAAAGAGGTTCTGACCCGGCTTGGACCCGCGGCGGTGCTCGGATTTATCGCCGCGACGCTCCCGCCGCTCGGGTCGATCGCTCTTTTTTATTACATGAACGACCTGGGCGCGTGGCTGCGTGGTCACGGAACGCAGGGGCTGGTCTACTACGCGCTGGGGTTCGGCCTGTTCGCGGGCCTCGCGTTGTTGCCGACCTATGCATCGGCGGCCTTGGGCGGATGGGCGTTCGGGTTTGCCAACGGTTTCCCCGCGGCGATGTCGGGCTTCGTGCTGGGATCGCTGATTGGGTACGCGATCGCCCGGCCCACGGCCAGTTCGCGCGTCGAAAGCCTTATCAACGAGAAGCCGAAGTGGAAGACGGTGCGCGATTCGTTGGTGGGGTCGGGGTTCTGGCGGACGTTGATGATCGTGACGCTGGTGCGTGTGCCGCCCAACTCGCCGTTCGCCGTGACAAACTTGGTTTTGGCGTCGGTGCGTGTGCCGGTGGTGCCGTACGCGCTGGGGACGCTGCTGGGCATGGCCCCGCGGACGGCGGTGGTGCTGTGGGTGGCCTCGCACTTGCAGGGGCAGATGGCGAAGGATGCGTTGAAGCAGACACCGTGGTGGTTGATTGCGGCGGGGATTGTGCTGTCGCTGACGGTGCTGGGGGTTCTGGGGTTGATTGGGAATCGGGCGTTGGCGCGAGTGACGAAAGCGGAGAAGAAGAAGAAACAGGTTGAAAACCTGTCCCACGAGATTCAGTAGGTAAAGACGGCGGATGAAGGCGGTGGATGAAGGCAGAAGAGGCGGGCGAGGCGCCTGCCTCGCGAGCTGAAGTGAGGGACTCGGGCTCGCTGGGCCCTATCCTTCCGGCCTATGACGACGCCATCGAATAGTGCAGCAACGAACGTGGCGAGCTCTTCGGCAAGCAGGCCTCGGATTTTGACAGGCGACACGCCGACGGGCCGCCTGCATCTGGGCCACTACGTCGGCTCGCTCGAAAACCGCGTGCGCCTGCAGGACCAATACGACTGCTATTTTCTGCTCGCCAACATGCACGCCTTCACGACCCGGGCCGACCGACCCGCAGATATCCGTCAGGACACGATCGAGATCGTCAAGGACTGGCTGGCGGCCGGGATCGATCCTCAGCGCGCAACGATCGTGCTGCAGAGCGAGGTCCCCGCGATCGCCGAACTGACGTGGTTCTTCGCCATGCTCATCCCGTTCAACAAGGTCATGCGCAACCCGACGCTCAAGACCGAGATTGACGCCAAAGGGCTCGGCGACACGTACTCGTTCGGGTTCCCCATGTACGCCGTCGGCCAATGCGCGGACATCTTGGCGTTCCGGCCCGAGCTGGTCCCCGTGGGCGTGGACCAGGAGGCGCACATCGAGATGTGCCGAGACGTGGCGGTAAAGTTTAATCAGCAGTTCTGCGGCGTCGGCAACCGCGTCGAGCCAGCCGACCACGTCAAGGGCGGCGGGCTGTTCCCGATCCCCAAAGCCCTGTTCGGCCGCGTGGGGCGGCTGCCGGGGATCGACGGCACACAGAAGATGAGCAAAAGTTTGGGGAACGCCATCATGCTCAGTGATTCGCCCAAGGAAGTACAAAAGAAAATCGGGAAGATCACGACCGGACGGCAGAGCACCACGGAGCCGGGCGATATCAACAACGTGCTGTTCACGTTCGTGCGCGCGTTCATTCATGACGAGGCGCGCGTGAAGGAACTGGAACGCCGCTACAGCACCGGCGATAACATCGGCGACGGGCACGTCAAGCAGGAACTGGCCGAGGCGATCAACGTGCTGCTGGAGCCGATGCGGGCACGGCGAGCGGAGTTTGAGAAGCCGGGCGGAGATGCGCTGGTCGAGGACGTGATCCGGGCGGGAACCACGCGAGCGAACGTGGTGGCGGAGGAGACGTTATATTTGGCGAAGAAGGCGATGAGGCTGGACTTTGGGGCGCGAGTGTTGAGGTGAGTGGGAAGAGGCAGAGAAAGAGAAATACGCAGAATAAGTACAGGCGAGTTGAAAACCTGCCCCACGAGATGGGTTAGAGGCTGAGAATATTAGGTTCCAAGTTTTTCGGTGAGAAACCCGACCACCTTATCCAGCGCGATCCGGTCCTGTTTGCCGGTGTCGCGGTCGCGGATGGTGACGGTCTGATTCGTCAAGGTTTCGCCGTCGATGGTGAAGCAATACGGGCAGCCAGCCTCGTCCATGCGTGCGTAGCGCTTGCCGATAGATTGCTTTTCGTCCATCTCGATCGCGCCAAGTTTCCAGAACTTGGATGTAAGTTCAGCGTGCAGTTTTTCAGCGACTTCGGGCATGCCGTCTTTGGCAACGAGGGGGAAAACGGCGGCCTTGATGGGGGCAAGCCGCGGGTGGAACTTCATGAACTCGGGGCTGGCGCGAGAGGCGTCCTTGGTGTAGGCCTCGCAGAGGATCGCCAGCACGCCACGGTCGAGCCCGGCGGCCGGTTCGATGCAGTGAGGCAGGTAACGCTCGCCGCGTCGGCCGCCGTTGGGAAGGATTTCGCCGCGATCGGTATCATTATATTCAAGCTTGACGCCCGAGTGCTTCTGGTGCTGCGTAAGGTCGTAGTTGCCGCGATGAGCGATGCCCTCGAGCTCGCCGAAGCCGGGCGCGGTGAAGGGGAAGCGGTACTCGACGTCGCTGGTGCCGCTGGAGTAGTGCGAGAGCTCGTCCTTGTCGTGCTCGCGTAGGACGAGGTTGTCGCCGGACAGCCCGATAGACTTCCACCATTCCATACGGAAATCACGCCAGAACTTGTACCACGCCTGCGATTCGTCGGGGTGACAGAAGAATTCCAATTCGGCCTGATCGAACTCGCGAGAACGGTAGGTGTAGTTTCGCGGTGTTACTTCATTGCGAAAACTTGTGCCGGTATTGCCGATGCCAAAGGGGATCTTCACGCGCGTCGTATCAACCACATTCTTGAATTGAACGAAGATGCCCTGTGCGGTTTCGGGGCGCAGGTAAGCGATATCATCTTCGGTTGCAGTCGCGCCGATATAAGTTCTAAACATCAGATTAAACTGACGCGGCTCTGTCAAGCACCCCGATTTGCCTGAAAATGGGGAAGGGATTTGATTTGCCACCTCCTTCATGTGAGAAACGTCCACAGGAAGAATGGCCCCATCCAATACTCGACCATCTTTGTGTTTTAGGACGACCCGAATTCCAACATGCCCCACCTCCTTGGTTTCTACAGACCAAGGTTTAATTGTGGCTTTCTTTGATACAATTAGCTCTAGAGCTTCAGATGGCGAAGAGGCGATAACAGTTGCAACCGGGAATGTGCAATGCGTGCGTTGGCCATTTGCCCATCCGGTTCCCCATCGAGATTGTTGCGGAATAGGGGTTGAAACCGAGTCGAAAAGCTCCCACACACCTTGAAGGTGATCCGCCCGAAACCTCTGCTTCGTTTCTTTATCATCCACCATCGGGTCATTGAACCCCGCGACGTGCCCGCTCGCCTCCCAAACCTTCGGGTGCTGCACGATCCGCGTCTCTATCGGCACGCACCGCACCGCCTTCCCGTCTGGCCCCTTCCGGCCCCAGCACGGCCGCATGATCATGTCCTGCCACCACGCCTCGCGCAGGTTCTTTTTGAGCTGAGCCCCCAGCGGCCCGTAATCCCAAAATCCGTTGATCCCGCCGTAGATCTCGCTGGCCTGGTAGATGAAGCCGCGCCGCTTGCACAGCGACATGATCTCGTCCATGGACTTGGCCGGGGTGATAGCCGGCGTAATGGCCGGGGCCACGGCGGAAGGGTCGGGTTGGGCGGCGGCGGGGTCGGACATCGGGGGCTCCGGAGGTCGTGAGGAAGGTTGGGCGGAGAGTATAGGGAGAGGCCGAGCGAGGCCGAGAACCGAAGCGCCTGCGGGACGTTTCGACGGTCATAAAGCTCGGCCCCGATCTGTCCTTACCGGCCCCGTCCCGACCAGCTTCGCCCCGCCCCGACACGTCCTTACTCCCGGCCGCGGCCCCGCTCGGGCGCAAGAGCGGTGGGTACGCTCTGTCCGTGGGTTTCGTTCCAAAGCACATCATCCCCGGCGTGCGCGTCTCGCGGCACGCCTGCCCGGCCCCGAACAACGACTCTCCCGCGCCGATCTCAGCCCGGCAATGGGCCGACGCCATCAAGAGTTTCGAACCAGCCCGGGCCGTGCTGCTCAAGGCCGACGGCCCGACCCGCGTCTGGCGGGCGGCCATGCTGGGGCAGGACGTCGTCATCAAATGCTGGGAACTAAGTTCGTTCCCGAGCCGCGTCAAGGCTCTGTTCGGCGGCGGGCGCGGCGACCGGCACTGGCGCGGGGCGCAATGGCTGCTCGCCCACGGCGAACGCACCGCCGAACCGCTGGCGCTGGCGATCGAATACGGCGGGGTCCCCCACCACGAACCGCAATGGAATCAGGGCACCGGCCCGGGCCGGGGCTGGCCTCAGCAGTGGCTTGTCATGCGCGCGATCGACGGGCCAACGGTGCTGGAACTCATCGCCGACTCGAAACTGCCCGTCGCCCAGCAGCATTCGCTGGCCGTGGAACTGGGGACGCAGGTCAATCGGATCGTCAAACAGGGCCGGTACAACCGCGACCATAAGCCCTCGAACCTGATCGTCGAGCACTTGGACGAGTCCTCGGCCCGGGTCGCCATCATCGATTGCGTCGCGATCAACCGCTGCACGCGCGAGAACGACCTTGGATCGTTGCGGATGCTCTCGTCGCTCATCATCGAGCCGATCGGCTGCGAGGTCAGGCCGAGGCGAACACTGATGATGCGAGCGATCAGGGGCTTCATCGGCCTGCGGGCGGGCCACGCGGTGGTCGGGTACTGGTGGGAGCGGATCGGCAAGCACCTCGCGGCCAAGGGCGACCTGAGGCCGAGGTCGAATCCTTTGAAAAGCAGGTCCGACGTTGAGTCACGAGTGTAAAGTTGCGGCGCTCCGCGGTTTCTTGTCGATATCAGAGACCATCAGGGCTTTCTCGCACGCACACTGACGCAACGACTCATGAACCTTCAAACTCTCATCGCCGATCTCAAGCTCCAGCCTCCCGCGCGAGCTGGCTGGCCGTCGGTCCGTATCTGCGACCTGACCGAAGACAGCCGGACTGTCGTGCCCGGCTCGCTCTTCGTCGCCCGGCGCGGGCTCAAGGCCGACGGCACGGCCTTCGCGCGCGACGCCGTGCGGGCTGGGGCGGTGGCGATCATGACCGACGACGAATCAATCACGAAGCTCGAATCCGGGCGCGACGGCGTGCCGGTCGTGCTGGCCAAGGACGTGGCGCTCGCGTCGGCGCTGATCGCCGAGCGTTTTTACGGCAACCCCTCCTCCAAGCTCGCCGCCATCGCCGTCACCGGGACCAACGGCAAAACCACAACCACCTACCTCGTCTGGCAGATGCTTAACGCTCTCGACGTCCGCTGCGGGCTGATCGGCACCGTGGTCATCGACGACGGCCGCTCGGTCGGCCCCGCCAGCATGACCACGCCCCCGGCCATCGAACTCAGCCAGTCTCTCGCCGCCATGGTCGAGGCTGGGTGCCGAGCGGTCGCGCTTGAAGCATCGAGCCACGCGCTCCACCAGCGCCGCGTCGACGGCCTCGCTCTCAAGGTCGGCGTCTTCACGAACCTCACCGGCGACCATCTCGACTATCACAAAACCATGGACGCCTACGCCGCCGCCAAGGCCAGGCTCTTCGGCATGCTGCCCGCCAACGGCGTGGCGATCGTGAACGCCGACGACCCCGCCGCCGAGTCGATGGTGCGCGGGTGCCGTGCCCCGGTCCGCCGTGAGACTCTCGAATCTGGACCGGCCGCTCTCTCGCCCTCGAGCGACAACGAGAAAGCAACCAGCCGGGTCAAGATCCTGAGTTCAACCATCGACGGCATGGCGCTGCGCCTCTCCGGGCCTTGGGGAACCATCGAAACAAGCGTGCCGCTGATCGGGCGGTACAACGCCATGAACGTCCTGCAAGCCGTTGACGCGTGCGACGCGGTCAGCGCGGAAGTTCTCGGGAGAAGCCTGACGGCCGACGACATCGCCGTCGCCCTCAAGAAAGTCTCCGCTCCTCCGGGCCGACTCGAACCGGCTCGCGCTGGCGGCTCGCGCTCGCGCACCGAGGCCTCGGTCCAACTCCCTAAAGTCTTCGTCGACTTCGCCCACACCGACGACGCCTTGCGCAACGTCCTCACCGCCGTCCGAGGCGTGATCCGCCCGCCCAGCAAGCTCTGGGTCGTCTTCGGCGCGGGCGGCGACAAGGATAAAACCAAGCGACCACGCATGGGCGCCGCCGCGGCCCAGCTCGCCGACCGCGTCGTCATCACCAGCGACAACCCGCGCACCGAAAAACCCTCCGCGATCGTGACCGAGATCCTCGCCGGTGTCCCAACCGCCGACCGCGCCAAGGTCGAGGTTCAGGTCGAGCGAGGCCCGGCCATCCGCCACGCGGTCGCCACCGCCGGGGCCCACGACGTCATCGTCCTCGCTGGCAAGGGCCACGAGACCGACCAGACGCTTCTCAACGAGCACGGCAAGCTCGTCACGATCGAGTTCGACGACCGCGTCGTCGCAAGCAAGGCTCTCGCCGATCGCAAGCACGCGACGCAGAAACACGCCGTAGAATCGTGATTCAAAGACCTGCCCAGCACCGCCGCGCGTTCGGATGACGCATCGGCCCGATCGATATCGTTTCGTTTCACCCGCACGGAAGCACGAATGGCCTTCTGGGAATTGGACTCGATCAAGGCGGCCGTCGGCGGAACCTGGCTGGCCCGCCCCGCCGCCTCCACCACCACCCCCGCTGGCACCCTCGCTGGTACCCTCGCCACCATTCCCGCCGCAAGGCTCGAAGGCTGCGCCACCGACACTCGCGCGCTCAAGCCCGGGCAGGTCTATGTCGCCATCCGCGGCGATCGTTTCGACGGCAACACCTTCGTCGCCCAAGCCGCGGCCGCGGGCTCACCGCTGGCGATCATCGACGACCCCAAAGCATTGCCGACGCCGCTGCCCGCCGGGATTGCCGTGCTGCACGTCCTCGACGCCAGCCTCGCCCTACTCCGCCTCGCCGGGGCCTACCGAAAAACCCTCGAAGGCACGCGCGTCATCGGCGTCACGGGTTCCAACGGCAAAACCACCACCACCCGACTCATCCAAGCCGTGCTCTCGCGCACGCTCCGCGGCACCGCGTCTATCAAATCGTACAACAACCGCGTGGGCGTCCCCATCACCATCCTCGGCGCTAAACGCGGCGACCAGTTTCTCATTTGCGAGGTCGGCACCAACGCCTTGGGCGAGATCGCCGAACTGGCCGCCGTCGTCCAGCCCGACATCGTCGTCGTCACCAGCATCGGGCGCGAACACCTCGAAGGCCTGGGCTCGATCCGCGGCGCGGTCTCCGAGGCCGTCGCCCTCGTCAACGCCGTCCGCCCCGGCGGGCTGGTGGTGATGAACGCGGACGTCCCGCTGCTCGAAGAGGCCGTCGCGCCGCTCTCGGGCGCCACGTCTGGCGTTGCCAGCAAGGGATCCAATGCCGCCGTCGCCTCGCGCTTCCAGGTCATCCGCTTTGGCTTCTCTTCGCACGCCGACCTGCGCATCACCGCCGTCGAGCCCGGGCTCGACCACACCCGCTTCGCTGTCAACGACCGCTCGTGGCACACAGTGCCGCTGATCGGCCGACATAACGCGCTCAATGCCGCGGCCGCGCTGGCCGTGGCTCGACGCCTCGGGGTCGAGCCCGCCGACGCCGACGCCGGGCTCACCACCGCACGCGGCGCCGAGATGCGGCTCGAACGTTCCACCATCCGCGGCGTCCACATCATCAACGACGCCTACAACGCCAACCCCGAGTCCATGTTGGCCGCGCTCGAAACCTTCGCCGCGCTCCCCACCCCCGAAGCGCCCGCACGAAAAGTCCTCATCCTCGGCGACATGCTCGAACTCGGCCCGGCCGGACCCGACGCCCACCGCGAGATCGGCGCGGCCGTCGCCAACCACCGCTGCTTCGACCTCGCACTCCTCGTCGGCCCGCTCTCGCGCTACACCGCCGACGCCATCGGCGATCGCGCGCTCCACGTGGAAACGTTCGACGCACCGACCGCGACCCGTCTGGCCGCGCTCCTCCGCCCCGGCGACCACGTTCTCCTCAAAGGCTCGCGCGGGATGAGCCTCGAACAGATCGTCAAGGTTCTAGACGCTCACTCGTCGGCCGCGAACTCGCTCGCCGCCAACGGCTCACTGGGCGAAGTACAGATCAAGTCCAAGCCCCCCACCACTTACCCCACCGCTCCTCAAGCCGCTCCTCACTCCTCATCCCCCACGCTCGCCCCGCCCCCCGCATGATCTATCTTCTTCTCAACACCCTCGAAGACTGGCTGCTCGAGCACAGCCTCTATCGCTACGTCAGCGTGTTCGCCCAGATTCAGTTCCGAGCGTTGCTGGCCGCGTGCCTGAGCTTCGCCATCGTGCTGCTGCTGGGCCGCCGCGTCATCGCACGACTCGTCAAGCTCAAAATCGGCGACTCGGGGCTCAGCGACGCCGAGGCTCTCCGCCGCCACACCCAGTCCAAGGCCAACACCCCCACCATGGGCGGCGTGCTCATCGCGGCCGCAATCCTCATCAGCGTGCTCCTGCTCGCGGACCTCACAAAGTTCTACATGCAGATCGGGCTCATCGTCGTCGTCTGGCTCGCCGCCTTGGGCGCGGCCGACGACTGGCTCAAGCTCACCGCCCTTCAGCGCGGCTCGGGCAGCCGCCAAGGCCTGTATTCCTGGGAAAAACTCGTCTTCCAGCTCGGGCTCGGCGTGCTGGTCGGGTACTTCGTCTACTCTCACGGCGCTCGCCCCGAGGGCCAGAGCCTCGCTCACGTGCTCACGCTGCCGTTCCAGAAAACCTACGCCACACCCGCCATCACGCCCGCGCCCGGGCTCATCTACCTCACGCCTATCGCCTTCGTCGTCCTCAGCACCATGGTCGTCGCTGGCATGAGCAACGCCGTGAACATCACCGACGGCATGGACGGCCTGGCCGCGGGCATCAGCACCGCCGTCTCCCTCGGTGTCTGCGTGCTGGCGCTCGTCGCGGGCACGCAGTCGTGGGCCCAGTACCTGCTCGTGCCGTACGTCCCCGGGTCAGAGGAACTCGCCGTGCTGGCTGGCGCAACCGCCGGGGCCTGTCTCGGGTTTTTATGGTGGAACTGCTCGCCCGCGCAGGTCTTTATGGGCGACACTGGCGCGCTCTGCCTAGGCGGGATCCTCGGGTACATCGCGATCGTGGTCCGCCAAGAGCTCGTCGTACTTCTGATGAGCGGCGTATTCCTCGTCGAACTCGCCTCGGTCGCGCTGCAGGTCGGGTACTTCAAGGCCACCAAGGGCAAACGCATCTTCAAGTGCGCCCCGTACCACCACCACCTCCACCTCTCCGGCTGGGCCGAGCCCCAGATCGTGGCGCGAATGTGGATTATCTCGGTGTTGCTCGTGGTCCTCGCGCTGGCGTCGATCAAGGTTCGATAGAGCGGATCGGGTTTCTTTGTATCGATTGAATACGAACGCAGAGGGAGCAGAGGAGATCAGAGGAACGCGGAGCCGGACCTTGTGTTGAAAGCAAAGACTCGAGCTTCAGTGACCTCTTCTCACTGGCCCCACTCTGAGTTCCTCTGATCCTCTCTGCTCACTCTGCGTTCTCTTCGGGCAGCACACCTGAACCGAAAACGGTCTAGCCCAAGCTCCGTTCGCCGCGCACCACGTCACTGACCCGCGTCAATCACCACGATCGGCCGGACCAGCACAACTCGATCGAGGATCGGCCCATTCTCGCCCGATTCCAAGGTCAATCGCAGCCGATGGTCCGCTCGGCCTCCGGGCGAGATCGCCACGTCAAAGCTCGCGCTGGGCGCGTCGGCCGTCAGCCGTTGATTAAACAACCGCTTCACCGGCATCCCTGGCGCCACGTCCTCCAGCACCAGCACGCAATCTCCCCACCGCTTCGTCGAACGCGCCAGCCGCACCGTCCCCGCCAGCCGCATCGCCCTCGTCGGCAGCGCCCACTCCACCGTCATCGGCCCGGGGATCTCGATGTCCGCCGCGCCCAGCGGAGCATCGCCCTGCACAACCCGGGGAGCACGCGTCCACGAACGATCCGACGATGCGTGGTACTCGACCGCCTTGCACGCCGACAGCGGCACCAAGCTCTGCGCCTCGAACGCCACGCCGATCACTTCCGCAGGCTTGACGTGCAGCGAGCCGCCCAGCCGCGCCCCGGCCGCGAAAAAATCCGCAACGCCCGCCGCCCCGGCCGACAACCCGATCACCGAACCATCGCTCAGCCACACACAAGGCCCGCTCGCCGTCGTCACCGGGTTGGCGATCAGCACACGCTCCACCCGCGCCAAGGGGTACCTGGCCGCCGGTTCATCTGGCTTGAGCGCAACGACCACCTCAGCCCCGACCGATTCGACAAACCCGCGGATGAGGTCGCCGTTGACCAGCACCACTGCGTCGTCCTTGCCCGCGGACAGATCACGCGCGACGCCAGCCGCGACTCTGGGCTGCGACAGGTTCGCATCGAAAATCGTCTCGACCCGCGCGATCTGATCGAGCTTGATCGTGACGGGCCCAGCGCCGAGCGCGAGAACCTCCAGCAGCAAATCGGAGCCCTCCTTCGCGCCATTGTTCTCGCGGCCCGCGGCATCCTCGACCACCCGGCCGATCACGACCTGCCCGTCTGTCATCACCACCCGCACCGGCGGCGGGCTGTTGGGCTCCCCGACCAACAGCGGCGAACGCCCCGGCTTCAACTTCACATCCTCGGGCGCGGCCACGATCGCCAAGAGCGAACTCACCTCGACACGGCGCACCAGCGTACCCGGCGGATCGTCGATCTCCGCGTACATCACCTGCCCGCGCGATATCCCCAGCAGCCGCACAGGCGTGGAATGCAACGACCGATCAATCAACGTCCGCACAACCAAACCTCGCGCCGAGCCCGCGGCGGGTGAGGCCGCCGTCTCTGATGCGCTCTGTTGCACCCCCAGCTTCTCGTCCGGGCGCGCAGTCACTTGACCACCAGCCAGCGCAACGACCGCCCAGAGCAACAGCGCGGCCGATCCAACTCGAGCGGACAGGTGTCTCATCCATCGCGCTGGCCGTGTGTTTTCTCGCCGTGCTGCGCTCATTGCATTCATCATCGCGTTCCGTTCGCCCAATCTCGACCCCGACCCCGACCCCGATCCTACTTCTGAAAAATCGGCAGATATCGTTTGGGCATTTGCAAGACAATTAATGCCATCGACGTCCCGTACGTGTCGCCCACGCTCGGATCCTCCCAGATCCCGCTCTCAAGCTGCGTGTCCATCAGCTCGCCCCGGATCGCTGGCCACCACGCCGCCCAGCGCTCCCCGCCCGCCAGGTACATCGCCTGCACCGCGTAGTAATGTCCGTAAAAATAGTGCGCCCGGTTGTTGTCGCCCCGCCCCGGCATGGCGTTGGCCATGAGATAATTTAACGCCCGATCGATCGCCTCATCCTTATAAATCCCCGCGTAGTACAAGCTGGAGATCCCCGCCGCCGACCGAGGCCAGGCGCTCCCGCCACTCTCAAGCTGATAGCGAAAGCCGCCGTCGGGGCTCTGGCACTGCCGCACGTACTCTACCGCCCGGTCGATCGTTTCCTTGGGCACCTCCAGACCCGCGTTGCGGGCCGACCGCAGCGCCATAATCTGGCAGATCGTCACCGAAACATCCGCGTCGTACGGCACCGGGTTGTAGCGCCACCCGCCCTGATTGTTCTGCGTCGATTGGATCAGCCGCACAGCCTTGAGCAGCGAGCCGTGCACACGAGCCGCCAGCGCCGTGTCCCCGCCGCCGACCGTCATGCCGTAGACCTCGCCCAGAAAGAGCGTTGCGAACCCGTGCCCGTACATCGGCCCTGTCGAAGCGTCGGCCGCGATCAGCCCGCTCTCCGAACAATTGTTCAGCACGAACTCCAAACCCTTACTCACCTGCTCGCCGTACGCCCCGCGCCCCGGCAGATTCCCGTCGGCCATGAACGCGATGCACCCCAGCGCCGTGATCGCCACGCTCCGCCCGAAGCGCCCGTCACCAAACGAACCGTCGTCGTTCTGCTGCTTGGCCAGCGCCGCTAACCCCTTCGTCACGGCCGCATCAAGCGCCGGCGACATCTCGCCCTCGGCCGGGTTGCTCTCGGCACCTTTGCGGTCTGCCTCGAGACGACCCATCGGCGCCGCAGTTGGCACAACCTCAGGCACCGCATCCGCCGCTGGCTGATCCGCTGGCTGCGCGTCCTGCGCCAACGCTGGCGCACCACCAAACACTCTCGCCGCCGACGCCATCACGGCCGCGACTCGCCATCCAATTCGGTGCAACCTCATCGCGTCCCTCCCGGCTTGGGCTCTTCCGCCAGCCGCTTGTAGTACGACTCGGTCATGGACTGATATAGCGAACTGAAGCGATCGCCCAGCCCCTGCATCAGCGACTCGCGCACGTGCTCGGGCAGGTTCCCCCACGCCGCGCTAGCCGCGGGCTTGGGCGGCGCGAGCGTCTCGTCCTGCCGCGCTGGCGGATCGACCGGCGATTTGTTCTCGCCCTTGTTGGTCTGTGACTGCTGCTTCTGCTGCTGTGATTGCTGCTTCTGCTGTTGTTTCTGCTGCTTGGACTTGGACTGCGACTGCTGCTGATTCCGCTCCGCCGCCGAAATGATCTGGTCGAGCCGGCGCACGATGTCGTCCTGAAGCCGCTGCGTCGCCACGCCCGCGTCGCGCGATTCGCCCAGCCGCCCAGCCGCCTGCCTCATCAGCTCCACCGTCTGCTCAAACTCCGCGGCCGCTTCGGCTGGCGCAAGCTTCCGGTCCAGCTCGTCACGCGTCAGATCCTTCGATTCCTCGCCCGCCCCCTCGACCGGCTTCTCGCCCTCGGGCAGCCCCAGCAGTTCGTCAAGCGACGGAAGCGGGTCGTCTCGCGTCGGTTTACGCGCGGGATCTTCCTTCACCGGCGAGTCTTTGGGCGGTTCAACGCGAACCATCGCGTGCGTCCGAGCAACCCTCATCAACCCAAACCCCGGCGGCACCGCACCGCCTTCACCACCCCCACGATCACCCTCAGGAACCCCGCCCCCGCCCGGCCTCTTCTGCTGCTTCTCGATCAACTCTTCCGCGCGCTTGAACAGCTCCATCTGCAACGCCCCGACCTCTTCGATCGTCGCTGGCGCCGGGTTCCCGGCCTTGGCATCCACCACCGCACGCGTCAGGTCCGCCGCCTCCTGCTGCATGAGCTTGAGCAGCTTGAGCTCGGCGATCGGCGGGATAATCGGCTGCTGCCCCCCGCTCTGCCCGTCGCCCCCGCTGCCGTTAGGCGATTCCTTAAACTCCTTGTTCTCGTTCTCTTTCAACGCCTCCACCAACGCCTGCAAGATCCGGATCGCCGACCTCTGCTCGGTCCCCACCAACACCGGGGCGTTCCCCTCGCGCAGCGCCTCGGCCGCCCGACCCGTCGATTGATCCAGCCGCCGGTGCGCAAAGTCGAACACCTTGAACTCTGCCATGCCCTCGGCCTGACTCAGCACCTCATGCAAGTCCGTCTGGATCTTCAGTTGCCGCTCACCCAGCCCTCGCGCGCCCGCCCGCTGCTTGCGATCAAGCGGCTGACCCAAAATTGGCGCAGTGTCCGCGTGCAACGCTACCTGCAACTCCAGCGCCTCGCGGTACGCCTTGCGCAGTTCCGCACGCTTGCGCTCCTGATCGCGCTTCTCCGCCTCGTCCTGGATCTTCTCCGCCAGCTCACGCGCTTTCTTCAATCGATCCAGGCTGATCCGCTCGGCCTGATCGACCTCCGCCCCCTCCGGCTTGGCCGCCCGCAGCAGCGTGATCGACGTCGTCTGCGCCTCGGTCGCGCTGTCAAGCAAGTCCGCCACATCAACCAATTCACGAAACCCCGAGCGCACCCGTTCGCTCACAGCCAGCGTCGAGCCGTGCAGCGCGATCATCCCCTTATCCAGCCCCGCCAGCGACGCCCGTGCCGCGGCGTCGGTCAGCGCCCGCAGCTCCACGTTCTGCTGATCGATCAGCGCATCGAGCGCTTCAATGATCTCTTCGAGCTGACGCCGCAACGCTTGGTCACGGTTCTTCTCGGTGTTGTCCAGCTCCTCTAAAACATCCTCCAGAGCCTTGGCCGCCTTCTCCTGGTTCTGACCGGCCGAACTCGTCTGGTTCTGCTTCACCTGCTCGGCCGCGTCACGCTGGGCGTCGGTCAGCCGCGACTCTCGCCCCTTCTTCGCGGCCTCCTTCATCGCCTGCGCCAGCGCAGGGTCCGCCTTGGCCAACTGCTCGCCCCGCTTGGCCAGATCCTGCAGCGCCGCCCCCGACCGCGCCGACTGGTCCTGCTGCTCCTGCGCGATCTGCTCCAACTGAGCCCGTTGCTGAGGCGACAGCTCCGACGACGGCTTCCCCGCCGTCTGCTTGCCGATGGCCGCGGTCTGCGCCTTCAACCGATTCTGCTCATCCAGCAACCGCTGCAACTCGCGCCGCGCCGTCCACCCGTCCTGCCCACGGTCGAGCATCGAGATCAACTGCCCCAACTGATCGCGCACCTGACGCTGCGTCTTGGCCAGGCCTTCCGAGTCCGCCTTCGACGGCTCGTCCGCGCTCCGCTCGCGCTTCTCCAAGGCCGCGGCCGCCTCCGCCGAACGCTCGGCCGCCTGCTCCAGCGCCTGCTTGGCGTCGCTCAGCATTCCCTCCAGCGCTCGATCGTTCAGCCCGTTCCTCTCCACCCGTGCGCTCTGACGCTTCACCGTGTCCGCCTGCGGGATCACACGCTGGGTGATCCCCTCCTGCAAATTTTTGACGTCCCCCGAGGCCGCCCCGTTCTCGATCCGCTTCATCGCCTCCGCCTGGTCCTGGTCAAGCCGGATCGCCGCCTGCCGCACGCCATTTAACTCGCCTCGCACCTGCTCGATCAGCTCCGACTCGCCGATAATCCGCAGCCGCCGCACCGCCGAACGAGTCGCCTCGCGAGCTTCGCCCTCCAGCACAAACCTGTCCATCGCCAGCGCCGTCAGCCAGATCTCATCACGCGGCTTCAACTCCAGCGTCGAAAGATCAAGCCGCGCCGAAACTCTCTGAGAAAGCGCCGAAACCTGCGCCGCCAACCCTCCCGCCGACCCCCTCGCCGGCCTCGCCAGCTCCACCCGATTCCCCAAACTCTCCGCTGGAGCTCCCGCCGACCCTGTCGGCGCCGCCGCCTTCTCGTACTCGAGCGAACTCCACGCCAGCCCCACGTCGTCGCGCCCCTCGCCCACCACATCGAGTTTGGCCGTCGCAATCACCGCCTCGTCCTGCGAAGGGTCCAGCACCGTCGCCCCGGCTGGCTGGTCCGCCACCACCGTGAACTGGAACGCCGATTCCATCACGCTCGTGATGCCGTACTCATCGCTCAGCACCACCGGCAGCCGTACCGACTGGCCCGCCGTCCACGACACCCGCCACACGCTCCCCGCCCCCTCGATCGTCGCGTCGTCGGGCATCGTCCTCGCGCCAAACAACTCCGACGGCGACGTGGGCGCAGCCAGCGGCTTGTTCAGCACCAGCTCCAGCCTGATCTTCGACCCCCCAAGCACCGGCGCCACACTCGCTCGCTCATCACGACCGCGCCCAAGGTCCTTCAAACCGAGCGCAAACCCGCCGCCAGCGCTCGGCCCAGAACCCACACCCGCCGCGCCCGTCTCTGCGACATAGCTCGGCGCCGTGATATTCACCGACGCTGAAACCACCGCGGGAGGCTCCACCAGCGCAATCCGCGCCAGCTCTGTCGCGTCGTCCTCGGTCTCAAACCAATACTCCAGCGTGACCGTCGCCGCCGGGTCGGCCTTGGCCGCCGCACTCTTCGCGCCCTCGCCCGTCGAGCCGCTCAACCCCGCCGGGTCGAGCAACCTCTCATAAGACTCACCAGTGACGGTCGTCGTGCCATCGATCGACGAGACCCGCGTCGCCGCCGCGGCCGACGCCATCCGCATCTGGCTCGTCAGCAGCACACGCTTTACCGCGTCATCATTTCCACCCGACTCCGACGATTCGTTCGACGATCCACCCCCAGACCCGCCCCCAGACCCGCCCCCAGAACCGCCACGGATCAGCCGATAGTTCGCCCAAACGTCCGTCCGCCCCAGCCGCCGATCTGTCTCCAAAAGAATCGCTCGCAACGGCACGGCCGCCCCGATCGGGTGAGCCCGCAAACCAGTCGCGTCCGCGATCGCCGTCCGCTTGGGCCACTCCGCGCCCGACCACGGGATCAACACTCGCTGCGCCCCGATCCGCGTCAGCCTGGGCGACAGCACCCCCGTCAGCCCGATCGGCACCACCGCCGCCAGCGCCAGCAACAACCCGCGCCGCACCGAAGCCCCGGCCAGCACCGCTGGCGCAAGCCGGAAGCCCGCGAGCTTGACCCGCGCCGATTCGATCACACCTTGCCGCAGCGTCGCCTCGTCCGCGTCTCGAGCCGGTTCGTTCGTCCGCGCCAGGTCCAGTGCGGCCGCCAGCGTCCCGCGCAGCCCAGCCCGCTCGCCCCCCGGCGTCCGCTCCACCCGCAACGCGATCTCCGTCAACGAAGGCCTGAACGCGAGCGCCGGCCAAACCCAACGCCGCGCCAGCCACGCCACGCTGCCAACACTCATCAGCCACAGCACCACTCGGAACGCTGTCGGCGTGCGCAGAACATAATCCAACATCCCCAGCCCGAACACGCCCACCGCCACCGCCGCCAACAACCACGCCAACGCACGCACCGTCAGCCGCCGCCGCGCCGCCGAACGCACCGCCGCTAGCCCACCCTCAAACTCAGAAGGTTTGCGATCAGTCTCGGTCCGAATCTCAAAGCCTTGGTTTTCCGGCGTCATTAAAGCCTCCCATGCGCCGCGCCATCAGCGCGCCCACACGCAGAACTCGTCCGAAAGGACCGCGCCCGGTCACCCGCGATCACTCTCGGGATAGGGGCATACATCGGCCATCCGCGCCTCACGCTCTCCAACTCTACGCGAACCGGCTCCGAGCAGGTTCACGAGCCCTCGCCGCTCCCCGGCATAAGTACGGAACAGCTGCGTCACAAGCCTCACTCATCCTCTACCCGGAATCGCCCACCGGGAGGTAGGGGCGGCGCGGTGACGGCGAGGGAAGAGCGATTGAAAGCCGGATGCGTGGTGAGCCCGACAGGAACCTTGGCCACCCGGGCGCATGAAAAAGGCGAAGGAGTGACCCTCGCCTTTCAGGTGTTGTGCTTGAAGAGTGCGTGCCGGATCAGCGGCGACGACGGGCAACCATTAGCCCGCCAAGGCTGAGCAGGCCGACGGCGCCGGGCGCTGGGACCGCCTCGCCGACGATCCGGAAGACGATGAACTCGCCGTGGTTGGCACCGGGGACGAGCGGGTTGCCGCCGCCGGTCGCCGGGGCCCAGATCCAACTGGCAGAGCTGGGAATAGCGGGGAACGCGCCCCAAGGGCCCGCGCCTGGGTTGGTGTAACCGGCCGCGGTGGCCGAAACGGTCCAGAGATTGTTAGTGGTAGCGTACGCAATGGCCGCGTCGAGCTGGGGGACCGTGGGCAGTACGTTTGCAGGCCAAGAACCCGCCATCCCGAAGATCTGCTGGAGGTAATCTCCAGCGCGGAACACCTCCCATGCCGCGGACCCGGTCAGGATCGTGTTGCCGGTCGTGGTATTCGTAAAGGAGCCGAGAAAGCCCTGAGCAACCGCGCGGTCACTCGCGGTCGTCACATACAAATAGTCAGTCGGAGCGCGGCCCGTAACGTTGTAAGTTTCCATCGTGGGCCAGGTGACATCAGAACCGACGAAGGCCGACGTGGCCAACGACGTACCAAAGTACGTGGAGTACTGGTTGTCCACAGTCATCTTGATGGTCCAGTCTTCAGCCATCGCGTTGGCAGCAAGCACCAGCGAGGTTGCGGCCACAGCCGCCGTGCGAAGTACACTCATCTCTCGTCTCCTCAGGGCCTTTGGCCCAAATTACAGCGGTGAAGGCGGGCAAATACCAAACAACCCTCATCGCTGCGTACACAGACTACATCTCCTTTCCCATTTAGTCAATGGTTGTATCCGACATTCTCCAGTTGATCTTCGGCGAGCCACGTGGCCCGCCGCGCGGCAGCGCAAGATACCTGATTGCAGCGCTCCGCACCGTTTAATCCTCGCAGAGACACATCATCTGACGGCGTGATCGGCGATCGTTCGCATGATTGCCTCGCGCTGGACCGAGCGTGAGCGCACCGGCAGCATGCCCTCGTGTCTGCTCCTGGTTCAGGCGATGGATGACGTTCATCTCGAGCCCGCCCCCCGCTGGATTCGGCGACACCCGCAGCCGCCCGATGCGTTGAAGGAACAGCACCTGCGTATCAAAGCGTCTCGTCTGGCTGGTCGAGGCCGCCCGCGACTCCCTGGCTCGTCCGCCCACGATGCAGCCCATGGAGGGATCGACGCACAGCCGATCAGCGTCGTTGGTGTCCTCGTACCCGGCCAGGCGGCTGTACACCGACTGCCGCAGCAGCGCCGTCATCGTGGGCCGAGTGTTCCTGCCGGTCCGCTGATCCTGAAAAATGCTCCCGGCCATGGCCGTCGTGCCGAGGACTTCGCCGAACTGGCGATAGGAGATCAGCCCGGCGTCGGACGTGTGCGTGGAGGCGTGGAGCTCCAGCCTCAAAGACCAGTCGAAACCCACCCCGAGTGCGTCCCTGCTGCCTTCACCCATCGGATGCTCAGATCGAGCCGTCCTTGGCATCGACAATAGCCCTTGTTCATGCGGTCAAACGACACGCTATGATACCAGAAAATGAGTTCCTATATGGGAAATCTGGGTCTACCGAGCACGCGGCCGTCCGGTCGCAAACCTCAATCGCATACACCGCCCCCAAGCCTAACCTTTCCCACATGACCGCCGCCCCTCTAGGCACGATCTCCCCACCCAGCCCAGGCCTCGCCCCCACCCTCCGCACCGTGGCCAGCGACATTAAGCTCGCCCACTCCGTCTTCGCCCTCCCCTTTGCCGTGCTTGGCGCGTTCCTCGCTCGCCCCGAAGCGTCTCCTTGGCCGCGCTTCCTCGGGCAGCTCGCCCTCATCATCCTCTGTATGGTCCTCGCCCGTACCTGGGCCATGGTCGTCAACCGCCTCGCCGACCGCGCCCTCGACGCCCGCAACCCGCGCACGAAAAACCGCGCCTTCGCCTCGGGCAAGCTCTCCCCCACCACCGGCGTCGTCGTCCTCGTCTCCTGCAACCTGCTCTTCCTAGCCGCCGCGTCGCTCTTCTGGTTCTTCTTCCGCAACCCCTGGCCGGTGATCCTGGCCGAAGCTGTACTCCTCTGGATCGCCTTCTATTCCTTCACCAAGCGCTTCACATGGCTCTGTCACGTCTTCCTCGGCGGGGCTCTCGCCGCCGCGCCCCTGGCCGCCGCGATCGCCATCGACCCCGCCGCACTCGCTGCCACTCACGCTCTCTGGTACCTCGCCGGTATGGTCGTGCTCTGGGTCGCTGGCTTTGACATCATCTACGCTCTGCAGGACGTGGACATCGACCGCGCCGAACGACTCTGGAGCGTCCCGTCTCGTCTCGGAATCCCCGCCGCCCTCTGGCTCAGCCGCGCCATGCACGCCGGGGCCGCCGCCCTGCTCATCCTCGCCTGTCGCAGCGAGCCTCGCTTCGGGCTCATCTTCGCCGTCGGCATCACGCTCGTCGTCGCGCTCCTCATCGCCGAGCACGTCGTCCTCGCCAAACGCGGCAAGGCCGGGCTCGACATGGCCTTCTTCACCATCAACGGCGTGGTAAGCTGCGGCCTCGGAATCGCTGGCTGCCTCGACACTCTCGTCTAAGCTCCACCCGCACAGCCAACGAGCATTTCGCCTCAGAACCCCCGAAGGCAGGGACTGAGGAAGGCTCCGTCCAATCATGCCATGCTTACCGTGATGCCGACCAGCCGCCTCACATCTCCCAGAACGCTTCGCGCCAGCCGGGTGACCGCGTATCTCTTGCTTTTCACCACCTTGACCCTCACCGCCTGCCTGACCCTCGTCGCGTGCGGAACTTCCTCCCTCACCAACCCCACCACCATTCCAACCGACATTCCAACCGACATTCCAACCAAACCCACCTCCACCGCCCCCACCCGCAACCCGCTCGGCCAGGGGCTCGACATCATCAACTACCCCATCGACGACTCGCGCGGCTCCGTCGGCCGAGCCTTCGCCGTCGTCGCCGACCACCCTCTTCCGATCTCCCCAGAGGCCGCCGCGCTCTGGAAACGCCAAGGCCTCCGCTTTCTCGCCGTCCCGCTCGCTCAACTCGAACCTCTCCTCCGCGATCTCCCGCTCGCTGGCTCAGTCCAACGCCAGACCTTCGGCCCGCTCACTCGCTGGACCCCCATCGCCATCGGCGGCTCCTCGAACACCTCGCGCATCATCGCAGGCTTAGGAAGCCCAACGAGAAACCCGAGCCTCAACTCAAACCTCACGCTCCCGCCCGGCCGCCTCCGCATCCTCGCCCGCGCGTGGGATGAGCCCGTGCTCGACCAACCCGCAAATCAATCCACCACACCCGCCACCCCTCGCGCCAGCCTCCGCCTCGAACTTCTTCCTCAGCACGAGCAGGCCGACCCCGACCTCACCACCTTCATCCAACCCCCCAAACGCTCGATCGACCGCGCAGGTCGAGTCTTCGACGACCTCGCGCTCGCCTTTCTGGCCAAACCTGACGAGGCCTACCTCATCATTCCCGAGTCCCCCGCCATCACCTGGCAACGCGCCGAAGACGCCAGCAACGACCATCCCACACCGACGCCCACGCTCGAACCCAACACCGAAAACACCAACCCTCAACCCCCCACCCTCGGCGAAGTCACCCTCAGCAACGCCGCCTTCTCCGGGTCAGGCCGAGTCAAGGTCATCGTGGTGCTCATCCCAAGGTCCGCGGGCGTTTTCAACCTGCTTCCCTTCGCGCGTTGACAACCTCGATCACCGCATCGCCAGCACAACACATTTCCGATAACACCGCCGATCGCGCGGCGCATTCATCCTCATCGCGCACACGCCGCGCGATTCGCCGATCCCCCGGGACCAACCTCCCGATCAGGCCGATAGCCCTGACGTTCCGGAGGATTTCATGCTCAGAGTCAGTCTCGCCCAGGCCGTCGAGGGGATGTCCCTGGCCCTGCCGCTCTATCACCCGCTCCGCCCCGGCGTCGTGCTGCTTCGCGCCGGCATCCAGCTCGACAACCACACCATCAAGCGTCTCTGGGAGATGGGCCTCCGCGACGTGTGGATCAGCTACCCCGCCCTCAGCTTCATCGCCGACTTCGTCAACCCCGCCGTTCTCGAGGCCTGCCACGGCATCACCCAGCAAGTCGCCGACGCCTTCGACCGCGTGCTCGTGGACGCCCACGCCAAGCTCGACTACCCGACCTACCGCCGTGCCATCGCCGCGCTCCTCGAAAAGCTCGCGCTCTCGCCCAAAGCTGGCATCCTCGTCAACGAGATCGTCGACGGCAGCCAGCCCGCTCTTCGCCACGCCTCCAACGTCTGCCTCGTCAGCGTGCTCATGGGCATCAAACTCGACTTCTACCTCGTCAAAGAACGCCCACGCCTCAAATCCGGCCTCGCCCAAGGCGTGACAACCCTGGGCCTAGGCGCGCTCCTCCACGACATCGGCATGCTCCGCCTCGACCCCGAAACACTCACCCGCTGGAACACCAGCCACGACGAGTCCGACCTCGCCTGGCGCGAGCACACCGAACTTGGCTACCGAACCCTGCAGGGCAACATCGAGCCCTCCGCCGCCGCGGCCGTCCAGCATCACCACCAGCACTTCGACGGCTCCGGCTTCCCCGCCGCAAAGCCCGGAACGACCCGAGGGCTGACCGGCTCGGACATCCACATCTTCGCCCGCATCGTCACCGCCGCCGACCTGCTCGATCGACTTCGCAACCCGGCCGACACCCACGGCGCAGTCCCCGGAGCCATCGCGCCCGTCCCCACGGTCCGCGCCCTCAAGCTCATGCAGCAAGCGCCCTACTCGACCCGGACCGACCCTCTCGTGCTTCGCGCTCTTATCAACGTCGTCCCACCCTTTCCGCCCGGCTCGATGGTCAAGATCACCGGCGGCATCCACGCCGTCGTCGCCGACTGGCACCCCGAAGACCCCTGCCGACCCACCGTCGTCACCATCCCCCACGACGGCGGCCGCATCAACCCCGAATCCGCGGGCGGCCGAAAGATCGACCTCCGCCGCCACACCAATATCCAGATCATCGAGATCGACGGCGTAGACGTCCGCGGCGATTCGTTCTACCCAACCCGCCCCGGCGACTACGACCTCGCCAAGTTCGCGCTGGGGGTCACAAGCACCAAGACCAACGAAGCGAGCGTAACAAACTAGACGTCAGGTCGCACCGAGATCTGTATCGCATCAGCAATCTTAATAATGTCTCGGCGAGTCTCAGTAAAGTTTGCCACCCTCAACTCGGTCGGGTGGCACCGACATCGCCCGGCCGCAGTCCTGTCTCTTCACGCCGAGGTCTTCACGTGCCAATGAAGTCGCCCACGAGGCTCACCAAACCTCTGAACGTGCCGCGGCGACCTCAGTGTTCCTTTGCCTCGTCTACCTTTGAACCTGTCCGCCTTTGAACCTGCCCAGCTTTGAACCCGGCGCCCTCGGGTCGCCTCGTGCTTGAGAGATGAACCGACCGCCCAAGCACCAAAGTCGCCCGGCACGACCCGCCGAGTCCGCACGCAAACGCGCGAGCGACGTCAGTGGCACGAGAAAACCTCAACATTACCCGGCCCATGAAGTCAGCGCCGCCTGCCAGCAAATCCGCGTTCAGCCGCCGACTATTATCGTGTACATCGCAACCACTCATCGAAGCATCAACATGGCTGGTTGGCGGCTTCAAGGATAGAAACAGTTTCTCAAACGTGTGGAGCTTTGTAGGGCCACCTATAGCCCTACCGCGAGGGATGAGACCACGACCACTGCGAGTTCTGTGGCCATAATGTTCGCGGCTCAGTGCGAGAACGTTACCGAAGGACATACGACCAAAGATCGGTATCACTGGGTATGCAAAGAGTGCTTAGGAGCTTTTATAATTTTGCTTGACCAGAAGATTGTCTCACGCGATTGAAGATACCACGTAACTCGCTGGCTCGGTGGAAGGAGTATGTGTGATTACAGAAGAAACAACAGGAGACCATCGAAATATAGTAGAAGAGGCCGTGAACCCAACCAAGATACTGAAATCGGAGGAACCGATCTCAGTGGCACGAAATCAGCGCGACCCGACCGCGTTCGCTCCGACACCGTGCCACGAAGATCGGTTCTGACCGGTCGTAATGCCTTTGTTGTCCGCACAGCCTCTCAATGTCTTCGTTGAGCGTACCACCACCACAATGATGTGTCCAAGCGATTATCTTCATTCCAAGCCTCATCTTCATCACGGCTTTCCCCTCTTCCCCCTACCCTCTCCCCGCATGCCCACCACCATCTCCATCCAATCTCTCACCAAGTCCTTCGGCCAATCCTCCCCCACCGGCAAACAAGCTGGCCGACCCAACGCCGTTGACCACGTCTCTCTCGAAATCCCCGCTGGCCAGCTCTTCTTCCTCCTCGGCCCCTCCGGCTGCGGCAAAACCACACTTCTCCGCATGATCGCCGGGTTCATCGAACCAACCTCCGGCACCATCCTCTTCAACAACCAAGACGTCACCTCCGTCGCCCCCAACAAACGCAACACCGGCATGGTCTTCCAGTCCTACGCCCTCTGGCCCCACATGACCGTGGCCGCCAACGTCGCCTTCGGGCTCGATGTCCGCAAAGTCCCCGCCGATGAACGCGTTAAACGAGTCGCCGAAGCTCTCGCGGCCGTCCGTATGAGCGAATATAGCGAACGAAAACCAAACCAACTCTCTGGCGGCCAACAACAACGCATCGCCCTCGCCCGAGCCCTCGTTATCCGCCCCGATGTTCTCTTATTAGATGAACCGCTCTCAAACCTCGACGCAAAGCTAAGGATCGAACTTCGCGCCGAGATCCGCCGGGTCTGCAAGGCCACCGGCATCACCACCGTCTACGTCACCCACGACCAAAAAGAAGCTCTCAGCATGGCCGACCGAGTGGCCATCATGGACGCTGGCAAAGTCGTCCAAGTCGGAGGCCCGGCCGAACTCTACCGCCGCCCCGCAAGCAAGTTCGTCGCCGAGTTTCTTGGCGAAACGAACTTCATCCTCGGCACGGTTATAAATCATACCGATCAAAGTACAAACATTAAGACTGATGCTGGAATATTAGAAATCAAGTCTCCCACTGCTCTCCAGCTCGGCGCGGCCGTCACCTGCTCTATCCGCCCCGAAGCCTTCCGTCTCTCTGATCACGAACCCATGGGAATCCCTGGTCGTGGAATCTCTGGTAAGGTGATCGACACCACCTATCTTGGTGAGATGGCACAACACCTCGTCGAGCTCCCCGGCGGAATCCGAGTCAAAGTCGCCGACCTCAACCCTGCCACCGCAACTCGCCAAGAATCGCAGGTGCGCTTGGTTGTCGACCCGGCCGACGTGGTTCTCGTCTAAACATTCGCAATAATCGGCTTGGCGAGCGGAAGCGTCACCCGCACCGTGGTCCCGCACCCCGGGCTCGAATCTGCATCAATCCGCCCACCGGCCGCCCTCACGAACCGGAGACACGTCAGCACCCCAAACCCGTTCCCGTCGGCCGCGAGCGTCGGCAGAGTCTGATTCGACGATGAAAACACCCGGTCCAACGTCTCCTGGGTCATCCCGATCCCGGTATCCATGACCTCAAGTGTGAAGGTGTTCCACGTGGAACACCCCCGGATCGTCAGAACTCCTCCACGGCCTAGCATCGACTTGCGAGCATTCAAGATCAGATTCAGTAACACATGCTGGAGCACCACCGGCTCCACCGCGACCGTAACCCCCACCAAGTGCTGGCGCACTACCTCAATCCGGTCGGCCGCCAGCTCCCGACCCATGCACGCCAGCGCCGCATCAACACTGCCATCAACCTCCGCAGCCACCGCCTTGACCGATTCCTCGTCCCGCGCCAGCCCCATCACCGCTGACGCGATCCGCCCCGCCTGCTCGACTCCCTGCACCGTCTTGGTCAAGGCCTTGCGGACCATCTCAGCGTCGTCGGGGTCCGCGAGCGCCAACTGGCAGTAACTCATCACCGGCGTTAGAATGTTGTTGAACTCGTGAGCCACGATCCCCAGCAACGTCCCCAGCGTCGCCAGCCGGTCTGATTGGTCCACGTAGCGACGAAGCCGATCAAGGTCGGCCTGCACCTGCCGCAGGGTTCTGAGCGATTCATCAGATTTGGAAGCCCGAGTCGTCACGAAGTCGAGCTATCGACGTTCTTGCAGCGTCACTTTGTCGAGTTTGCAACCAACCACGACATCGGCCCCGCCTTCGACCCACCACCACGCATCCACCCCCAAAGCCACGCCTTGACCGTCCCAGGCCTGAAATCCATCTCAGGCAACTCCGCGCTCGACACCCATCGGAACTCAATCTTGGGCTCCAGCGACTGCACCGTAAGCGGTGGGGGCGCCGGGCGGCCATCGCTCATGTGTTCCACGTGGAACACCACGTTGATCTCATGATACTCCGAACCCCCAGCTTCAAACCGCTCCTCCCCCGCCGCCAGCACGACGGCCGTCCGAACCGCCAGCCCAGTCTCCTCAGCGAACTCGCGCACCGCCGCATCTCCCGCCGCTTCTCCAAACTCAACGTGCCCACCAGGCAGATAGCCGTACTCGTGCTTGCGATTGACACACACCAGCACGCGCCCGGTCTCATCAATCAACACACCTCGCGCGATGACCTCGATAGACTTTCGATCAGACTTAGGCATGGTCGCTCCGTTGACGTGGGCCAGCCGCATGGTACGCTCCGCACACCCTACTCGGAGTTTCTCATGACCAACCCTGTTCAACCCGGCTCCAAAGCCAAACGCCTCGGCCGCGGGCTCTCGAGCCTCATGGCAATCCCCGCCTCGGTGCGGGTCAGTCAAAGTGCGAATGATAACTCATTCTCATCAATCGAGCCCAAGCCGAACCTCACCCCCATATCAACTATTAGGTCCACTGCCGGATCCACTATCGGGCCTAACACCGACGACAATGCTCCTTCCGACGCAGTGCCCGAGGCCACCGACACAGGCATCCGCTCCATCCTCATAAGCTCTATAGTACCAAACAAGTACCAACCGCGCCGCAATATCGACGATAAAACTCTCGAACAGCTCGCCGAGTCCATTCGCCGCTCGGGCCTAATGCAGCCGATCATCGTGCGCCCCAAGAGTTCAAATACAAGTACAAGCACGAGCACAAACACAGGTACCGGCTCGCCAAACAGCGGTGGGGGAGCTTCTTCAACTGCCGCGCTCTACGAGCTGGTCGCTGGTGAACGCCGTTGGCGGGCCGCTAAGCTCGCCGGGCTCACCCACGTCCTCGCCTTGGTCCGCGACCTCACCGACGAAGACTCGGCTGAATGGGCCATCGTCGAGAACATCCAGCGCGAGGACCTCAACCCCATCGAGCGTGCCTGGGCCTTCCGATCCCTCGTCGAGACCTTCGGCCTGACCCACGGCCAGATCGCCGAACGCATCGGCATCGAACGACCAACCGTCGCCAACTTCATCCGCCTCACCGAGCTCGAAGAAACCATCCAAGGCATGATCTCCGCCCACCGCCTCACGCTGGGCCACGGCAAGGTTCTCCTCGGCTGCCCGCCCGGCGAAACGCGCACGAAACTGGCCGAACGCGCGATCAACGAATCGTGGAATATCAAACGGCTCGAACGAGAAGTGGGGGAGCTGGCTGGCACACCCATCGAGCCCGCGCCCGCGATCGCTTCCTCCAAGCCTATCCGCTCGGCCGCCCTCGACGACCTGGAAAAACGCCTCGGCCTCTACCTCGGCACCAAGGT